>ERZ778020.1895-NODE-1895-length-16496-cov-3.543458_pt1 | contig 16496 bp, 18 predicted proteins | sample MGYA00375750_ERZ778020 | MGnify/ENA primary metagenome ERZ778020 (study PRJEB29350, sample SAMN05389818) | bioreactor metagenome | isolation source: Ammonium sulfate bioreactor | place: South Africa: University of Cape Town | collected 2014-03-17 ...
TCATGAGCATCTTACACCGTACATGTGGTTACCAAAATGGTGTGGTGAACAAACAGATCCATCTGCTCGTGTCCTCAACCATTACAAAGACCAACAAGGAGATGGTGCTCAATCCAAATAGGATGTTTTTTTCGAGCACGAACATAGAAATTTTGAAACAAAAAAAAAGAATTTGTCGTTTTTTTGGCTCTAAGCAAATAAACAAAAGAAAATTGAAATTTGTATTACCCAGGTGAACCAATCCGACAATCGGAATAGTCGACCTGGGTAGAGTGAGTTCAACTTCAACTATAGTTGGTAGTGGAGCTATGACTGGAGGTCGAACACGTTGACGACGATGTTTACGTAATTGTCGAAGTTTTTTCATAAAGAAATTCTTCACTAATCGTCGAAATTCTATGCGAAAACTCGAACACATTAGATTAACGTAGAAAAAAGTACAGTGTAGAATAACGAAACAAATCACTGCAATATATAAGAAATAGATATTAATCGGAAAATGTCATTCATGCCGCGTTGCATAATCATAGATCAAATAGGTCGGTAATGGTAAACGAAAAGTAACGTGAACAAAACATTGAGATAACATCATGACAATTAATTGCCGATCGATTGAATACCAAATATGATCATGCATAATAATGTTAGAAAACCAAAAACTAGAAACAGATACCAACCAATAATAAGTAAATAGACACTAGATGAAAGTGTACAAGAAAATAGTTCTGTTTGATCATCTGTTTTTATCAATAAAGAAAAATAGATGAAGATGAATCAGAAAACAAAATACTGTTAGAATAGCGATTAATTTTAAAGCCATGAAACGAGTACTTGAGGGTGAGGGTGTTGAGGGTCGTTTTAGGCCGCGCAAAAGACCAAAAGTGCCATTTTCCAGCTATTTTGGGGGTAGTCCTAAAAGTAATTTTTGCGCAGTCCAGCAATCAAACGATTCGTTTCCGATAGTTGGTCCCACAGAAAAAAATGTTCGTCTTGATAAAATCTACGGGGATAAGATGTTTTCTCTTTAGAAAAAAAGATTGCAAAAAAAAACTTCAACTTTTTCTTTTTACCTTTTGCTGCAGATGACACAGCTAAAAATTTCACCATCACATGATGTTTCCAATTGATAGCCATACTTCTTTTGAGCCTATTCGCAAGCCACGCATATGGCGAACGAGTACCAATGATAGTATACTACGTTTTTCGTTTTCTTTTAATATATCGATAGAAACGACAAAGTACAAATAAATAATAAGCCCCTGGATATTAACTGTCGGCTAACAAGTTTCATTTTTATTTATCAATATAAGATCGACAAAAAGGAAAAGAAAAACTTATATTTTTAATAATATTAAATGTACTTTGCTTTTTCTTTGATTAAATTTTCTCTTGATTAAATCTATTTACTCAGGCAAATGAGAATTTGCTTTTGTTTTATTGAAATTGAAGTGTGAAGTAGTCATGCGTAAATTTTAATAAATACTAAAACAGAATCTCGGTTTGTTCTATTATTCTTTTTGTAATCCAATACGTGAATATCATCTTTTGTCTTGAAGCAACTTTAGAAGAAACAAAAGATTAAAAAAAGAAACAAATTTTGATGTTATTTTATTAATCAAATAGATCATCAGACAGTATATTTACTCTATGAATTCATATAAATAAATAAAAATGAAATGAAACGAAACAATATTTGATTTATACAGAGCTTCGTCGCATTGCATACATGGCATTCAATGATGAAGTTGAATCAGATATTTTACTCGATTTATTCAAGCCGTTTCGTTGTTGTTTTTTCCATTTGGCTCGTTTCTTTCTTGTTTGCCGCCATTCACTAAATGTTTCCATGCATGTACACGAGCAAATTGATGTTTGACTTGAATTTAATATTAATTGCTGTTGATTAGCATTCGGATCACCGACAACAGGTGTTGTCGACCGTTGTTTACCAGTATTCGTCGAACAAATAACATCACCTTTGAGTAGAACAGCTTGATTGGCTGCTTCTTCTTGTCGAAGTTTTTCGAGTAAACGTTCTTGAGAATAAAAGGCAACAATACGAATAACAAGTAAATTCATTGATGAGGCAAGAACAGTCAAACCAAGAAAAATAAAGGCCATGCAGAAGAAAAAATATTCGGCATGATGAAAAAATGGTTGATTACGATGATGTTTTTGCTAAATAATCCGATAATGAATTGTCTGTTATTTTTTCAATAAAACAATTTAACTTACTAAAACAACAAAATCACCAAAACCAATTGTTGTCAATGTAATAAAACCGTAATAAAACGAATCAAAAAATGTCCATTTCTCATACTTAGAAAAAACACATGCACCAACTAAAAGTATGAGTATCGATAATAAAATTTCGGTTACAAGTAGTTCACCATCGGTTATTTTCGTTTGTTTCATATGTAACGAATGTTTCAAACGTGTTAAGATATAACTTAACAATGAATTTAAACGTTCACCTGTCGATTGAAACGTAATTAACCACATTGGTATGCCTAATATGGCGTAAAAAATACAAAAAATTTTCGCTCGTGAAGTTATTAGAGTTCGATGTCCATAGCCGATTAAAGCTAAGACAACAGTTGAAAAATAGAAACTATCATAGAATTTCCATTTATGTCGAACAATAGTTTTATTCATAATTAAATCGGATAATTGACGAAATGAATCATTTGTCATATTATGATCGAGTTTGAATTGAGCAAATTGTTTTTCCAGATTATGTTTTCTAAATATAGACATCGATATTCAAATTAGAACAACTTTATTTTTTCCTGTTTAATGCGTATTAAATTAAAAAAAAGAGAAAAGAAAGACTTTAGACTCTACGGAACATAAAATAGTTTCTTTTACCGGAAAAAACTCAATGAAACAAACGAGTCGATTTATTGACTTCCGTTTTTTTTCTTTTTACATTTAATCTAACAGATAAATAGTTCTTGAGTCAACCGATTCCATTACAAAATAAATTCGAATAACAAAAAATCATTGTTATTCTCCTTTGTCCTACTCTCTCTCTATATATATCTATAAATGGAATTGCTATCTAATGCATTCAATATGATCGAGATCATTACCGATCGGTAAATGGAACGTCTTCGAGTGCATCGAACACACATGCACCAATAATTAAATATGTAAAAGTACAAACAATGAGTGCAGCTGTACGAATGTTCTTCTTTTGAACTTGAAATGGATCGTTTAGTTCGCCACTTGTAATTGCAGCTTGATTATTTCGCACAGATTTTTCTTCCGATGCTCGAATATATTGTGCAGTTTTACCCATCGCGTCCAATAAATATTCACTCTTATAAATCAACTAAAATTAACAAAAAAAAGGCGATGTTTCTTCTTTTTTTATCTCGTAATAATTCTCAATGGGTTATGATTAAATCAATGAAATGAATAATTAAATACGAAACAGAATCTACTCGATAGCATCCAGTAATCAGTTACAAAACGCTAATGATTGCGACCTTGTTCGGCTTTTCCATGTACTCATTTATTTTTCTAGATTTTCGACATGAGTCTAATTACCCGTTTTCACTACTGCTGGATGGGCCGTCTGTTAAAAATTGCGTGACTAAAAAAATATCGAATTTTGCCTTGACTATGTTGCTTATAGCTGTCTTTTTCTATTAACCTTTTTTTCTCTGTTCGTTCTTCGTTTCTTTCTTCTTTTCCGTTTCTTCGTCTCATTCTCCTATGGTTTAGTTTCTTTCTCTCTCTCTCTCAAAATTTTTTTCCGAATGCCTACAGGTAGATAGTTAGAGCTGTTCAACTCAATCTTTTTATTACTATTAAATAAATTCTCTACGTTATTCTCTGTCATAGTGAAGAACGGAAATAGAGAGAAAACGACATTCTCTTCGTAGCTATTGTCGTCGTCGGTTTTAAGTAGTATATTTATGTTCTTATTGAAACGACAGCAAAAAGAGTAGAATTGATAGTAATAAATAATAATAACAACAACAATAACAGCAGCAGCAACAAACAGAATTTCATGCTATTATCCAAAGAGAAATGAATGAGATCAATACAATTCCTATAGAGGTGGTAATGGCTTGGGGAATCGTGCCGAAATCTATACAAAGAAATCTATAGAAAAAAAGAGAAGGCATACATCGATTATTCCAAGTAGTCAAACTAAATACGTTATAGAAAATCAGTTTCGAAGTGACAGCGCACACGTACGCACATCTTTGTTTTGTTAACATGTATTTTATATGTGAATGGGTCAACTTTTGAAAAAATAAACTACTCACCCAAGAGGAGGAAAACGAGCCAGATCAAAAATAACATCAAGCATAAGATCTTCTTGTATCTATGTGCATATGTTGATCAAAAAGACATTAGTGATGATGACAGAAGACGAAAAGCGATAAAAGAAGAACAAGAAGAAGAAGGAGAAGACGTGGGAGACGTTGAGAGAAGATTTTTCTTCAACCGAACGGAAAGCAATAAGAACGACTATGTAAAAAGAAAGCAAGTTGATCAAATGTATCGATAGACAGTCGATTGAACTCACCAATGAATGATGAAAGATGAAAGAATGATAGCAACAGCTGCATTTACAAAATGACATACATTTTGTGAGAAAAAAAACACAACACAATATGTAAGCTGATAAAAAAAATGATTTTTTCACTTAATTAAAAACATATTGCTCTCTTAACTATCGATTTATCTTGGAAGTGTCACCCGAAAAAAACAGAAAAAAAAAAGAAATATCAATTCAAATAAATGAGAATTTATAGGTTGAAAAGCCTTCGAATGACTCTTATATAATGCCATTTTATCTTTTCTATATTTAACTTACCCATTTGATGAGATCATCATGTATATAGTATCTCTCTCTCTCTCTCTCTCTTACTCCTTTTCTCAATCTGTGTTGATGTTATGCCTTATTCTTCATTATTTTTAGTATGATGATTATGATTATGTATTCTCTTTCTCACATCATTATCGTCTGTACTTGACGATACGCTTGACATGTAGATGAAAACGGATGAGAGTCAAGTAATTCAGAACGAAGTTTTGTCTCATCAAGCAATAACAGGACTATTTCAGAGAAAGGAACAAACAGATTGAGATTCATTTTTTTCTTCCCTCTCTCTCTCTCTCTTCTTTACATTTCTGTGATAGGAACGATCGTAACGCCATCGTTAGCAATCTCTTCCTTTGCTCTTTTTTGTTTGAGTAGTCGTCGAGCTTACTAGTAAAAGAAGATATGCGTTGTGTAATCTAGACGAACACTGAGACGATTAGCTCAGCTGTTATGATGAAATAACGAACAGAACCTTGTACGATATACAGATAGCATATCAAACAACAATAATCTATGTTTGTCCAGCTCGACAAGAAAAGAAAACAGAAGAAAACAGTCTCTGATGTCAAAGGACAGACTCCTAATTTATTATCTATGGTAATGATTAATAATAAAAATAGTTGTATACAGAAAACGAAGAACAAACAAAAATGACATGAAATCTATTACGAAGAAAAACTAACGAAGAAAGATATAACCATATTATAAACAGTCAGTAATCTTTTTTCTTGCTTTCACTTTTTTTTACGCACCACAATTCCTATTCTTTTCATATGTAAATTCTTCAGTTAATTATATGTAGCAAATTTTCAATAGATCTTCTTAACTATAGAAACAGTGTCGAATTGACACATATCTTCTCACATAATACTAGTACGAGAGGGTAATGGATTTCTTTTTTCTTTCAGTTTTTGTTTTGTATTTTTATATCCCAATCAAAAATCGATCACAGCTCATATAAAAAGTTTATTCCGACATTCTATGCCCGATTATGTATATATATATATATAGTAATCTAATAGAATTAATTTGTATCAAAATAAATGAAAAACAAAAAAATTAGTTCATAAATTCAATTCGAATATGGCCGGATGCTTCGTTTAATCCAGCAAAGAAAAACAAGATTTGATTCGAAACGATGAATTCATTTGTGATCCTCTTAAAAATAAAATCCGCTTTTGACATTCTATTTTGTTTGCAAGATGTCGACAGATGATAACAGATTCAATTAAAAATTCGTTTTGTCTACCAGAGACGATGACTCATTGAATGCACATGGTCTTTTCCAGGAGATTCTAACAGAGTATTCTTTCTGAAAGTAACGAAAGAGAAAAGAGATTTGGTTTATTAACCGTTCTTTTACCTTGATGAAGGAAAGTTTTTTTTCTTCTTCTCTTCTTTGATAAATAAGAATGAATCTTTCGTGCATACACTTACAAACTAATGGTTGCAGTTAGCATTCTTTTACTACCGTTCTCTTTCTTTTCTTGTTTTTACATACGTAGAAAAAAAATAATAACGGCTACGAACGAAATTTAGTCGTTCTTTAGCGTTATTTCTATTTCAATGGCGACACGTTCTCATTCTCGTTTTACCGATGAAGTTTACTGCACTGCGGCTCCTAGTACTGCACAAATCGAGTCAAGAAAAAAGGATGTTTTATCGTCAGAAATCTTCTTAACCGAAGATGCTAAACAATTCGAAGCAGGTTTAATTGCTGCAGAAGAATTAGATTCCAAACAATTATATGAAACATATCCACCACAATTCAAAGATGAAAATAAACGTTTTATTTTCGAGTTACTCAATAAAGATGAAAGTTATGTACCATCGAATTCACCGTTGTTAATCACAAGATGGAAACCATTTGTGCCATATATAGAATCGAATGATAAAAATCCAACAAAAGTCGAATATCTTACTGATGTTTTCGGTTACGAAGCTACTAGTTCGAACAATCAGACTGTTGAATGGTATTTAAATTTTGCAAATAGTGATATTTTTGCATATTATGGAGGTCATCTATTAGCACAAGATGAATTACAAGTATTAGAATGCGTAGAATTAGCTGCTTTACGAGAATATTTAGTGCAAGCTGTAAATACAGTTGGCTCACGTACAACTGGTTCCGATGCACATAATGGCAAATCTGTGCCAACACCTAGTTAGTTTTATTTTCGTAAAATTATGGTATATATTTCTGAGTTTTGTCTCTTTTTTCAGTTTTAATTAGCAATGCAGAACGCGTAATTGCGTTAGATACAACAACAATCTATGGAAATGCATTTTCAAAAGCTAAACATACGGAACTTGAAAGTGCATTTAAAAAAGTTGGACCTCAAACAGCTAATATAATTGCTATTGAAGCGCCGAGCTACGGCGAAGGTCAATATACAGCTGATGATATTCGATTTATTGTTACAACGGCTTATACGGGTTTTAAAGCAGCACAAATCCTTGCAAACAAAACTTACACGTTGAATGCAAACACGAAATCCGAATCGAACCAAGAAAATACAAATACTCCTCGAACAAAAGTGCATACTGGTTGGTGGGGATGTGGCGCGTACGGCAATAATCGACAGTTGATGCTTGTTGCACAAATATTAGCTGCAAATTGGGCTCAGATAAATGAAATTGTTTTTCATGTGCAAAATAATGAACACCAAGAGGATATCAATCAAGCGAAAAAAATCGTAGAAGAGTTATTGACAGAAAAGGATGTTGATCAAGTTATTGAAAAACTTGTTCAAAAGAATTTCAACTGGGAAAAATCGAATAATACATAAATTGAAGATATTTGATATTCCTCATCTGAGTTTTTTTTTCCATAAGAATATATATTTTAAGGTACAAATAAATCTATACTGCAATGCATAGATCATGTATCCACAATGTATAATTAATCATGCAATTGAGAAACTCTATGACAACGGATTTTTGTTGTAACTAACAGTTTGTAACTATCGTAGAAAATGAAAATCAAACTTTAGATTTGATTTGAGAGATGTCTGATAATGTCACAATGTTCTTTCTTTCGTATTTTATTTTAAGTTCTATAAAGATCAAAGCAAATTAAAATAGAAAAGAAAATCAAACTTTTCTTTATTTATCCTCGGAGAGTAAGTTCAACTTTGTTGGGCTTCATATTAATTAAACATTGACTCTTTTTCTCTAGTTACCACAAACACGTCTGTTGACTTTGATATGTGTACTGATCCAATAAAATCTCTCTTCGAGTTCCTCTACATAGATATTTAACTATAACTAATAAATATCAATAATTGTTTTTCATTGCTATGATATTAATTTTTGCCTGTAAAGTTTTGTTTAAAAATAAAACAAATTTAAAAGAGAAAAAAGAAACAAGATTAGCTCAATAAAATAGATTTCTTCTTCTTCTTTGTATACATGTAGTCGTCAAAGCAAAGAGAAAAGTAGAAATGGAATCAGTAAACTTTTTTTTTCAAACAACTATGCAAATGTGATTTGCTTTTGTTTCTTCAATTTTCTCTCTTTTTTTTCTCTTCTCTCATTCTCTTTTACGTCTTGTAGATTTTTTTTATTGTATATGTCAGAATAAAATTACTAACGAGCATGTCAAACATAGAGCGATAGTGGTGAAACAAACATAGAGTTGCAGAGAACAAAACAGTACAGAGACAAAAAAATTCAATTGACATCAAAATATTTGTGTTTTGAAATCTAACAATGCAATCACAATTGGAAACCGATCGGATATTGACGCGTACAAATATGATTACAACAGATCGACCGGATTCATCACAAGTAAAATGAATAAGTGATAGTATTTGATTTGAATATTTATATGTTCGATTAACTAGCTGGTTGATCTTCATGTTTATATAATACCGAAAAGCGTTTGGAAAGATCGTCAGAATTTAGTCGAGAATGAAGCGATGGAACAAGCAGTTTCAGCTGGCTTTGTTCGGTATCTAGCAATAGAATTTTGAAAATGAAAAATGACTGATTGATTGATTTGTTTGTATATTTTATGTAAAGTGTTTCGCAAAATTTAACTATTCAAGAACTTCGTCAACATATTTTGAATATCTGCGGTCAAGAGGATGATTTTCCCAAAGAATTTATCTATTTAAGAAGTGTTGGTCGTTGTTTAGCTAGAGTAAAAATTTTGAAATCGATTTGAAAGAATATTTTTAAATATTCTTTATTTAGGTTAAACCACAACAAGAAACCGATCTACGAGTGAAAAATTATCGACCACCGATCGTATGTACTCTTTATCAATCAAATTCAATTGTTTTTTCAGTTGTTTTCTTTTTATATTTTAGACATTTGCACCTGAAGTGAATCACTAAAACATCTTTACATCAAAATTCTTTTGCAATAAATATATTTAGATTTATCTTCTCGAAGGAAATCATGACGATATGTTACCTATAACACCGAATTCGAAAAGTTACCTTTTCCGTGAATCTCCAATTCAACAAGGTTTCATGACTCCACCCCAATTGCCAATGAATCGTCAACAAAGTTGGACTAAACCTTTGTCAGAACTCAATCAACCGGCCATGCTAACAAACTATCCATCATTGATGTATACAGGTGAACGACAGAATTCAATAAATCTTATTGGACTTGGTAGCAACTCGTTTTCAAAGTAAATCTATATAAATTTGTTCCGTTAAATATCAATAAAAACAACTTTTCTCTTCTCATCAGTCTTTCGACGGCTTCAAGTACACTTAGTGCAAGGTAGAATATTTTCAACGATAGAAAAAATAAAATCTTGACTTGTTTTTCTTTCTCTCTCTCCTCTTTGATGATTGATTATGGTAGAGATTTAGCTAAATTACGCGAAGAACAAGAACGTCTTCGTTTACGACAAATTGAACTCGCTCGACAACGACGAGAAATTGAATTAGAACAACAACGACGTGCAAAAGAATTACTCGAAAAGCAAGAGAATACATCGAAAATACAACAAGAACGAGAAGAAGCTGCAGCTACTTGTATACAAGCAGCCTATCGTGGTTATCGAGGTCGACGTCAATTAGAAGATGAACGACAACGAAAGTAAGTTACCGGCTACTAACAGTTTGACTTATCTTCCGATCATTCAGCAATGAACGTCATGATAATGATGATGATCAACGTGATCTTCAAAGGTTGTATTACGAATCATTTTGAATTTTCACATAGTTAATTACGATTGTTGTTATTGTTGATAATGATGATGATGTTGATGGATGTGCAATCACTAGTGAAATGAAGCACCTATCACCATCGATTGTTCGATTTGCCTCTCACTTGTTTATACTCACCCTCATACTCACATTTTTGTCACTACCATTGGATAAATGAATTATTGTCAATATAAAAACGAATATTATATTCCCTTCGCAGAGATGATGCAGCTGCTCGAGTCATCCAACGAGGCTATCGGCAATACCGTCAACGACAACAGCAAGATGATGATTGATCACTTCTCTCTCTCTCAATGCATGATTTTCATTCGTTTTTGTTGTTCTCTGTTCTTGTTGTGATTTCATGATCGTTTTCGATGAGATTGACGAAAAGAAATATAGATTCGAAACCTGTATCCGTTTTCAGACTATCAAAAGATGTTCATTGTCGAGGATTATGGTCGCCAGAAACGGATAAATCCGAGAATCGATTGTCTAATATTAATAAAGAAAAAACTAGATTGTCAACGCCATTAGATATCTATCGAACATGGCGAATTGAACATGCATGGTCAGCATCTTCGTCGTCAATAAGAAGCGAACATTCCTCTCATCGAAATGAATCCGATACTGATCAGATAGCGGCCTTTTCTGCTTTCAGACTTGCAGCAAATGAGATCGAACGTTTGAAAAAAGAAGCGAGAGAATTAACTCGTCGAAAAGCCGAACAAGAACATACAGAAGAAATTCAAGCTCATGATGGTAAACGCCATTGAATGAATATCGATTAGAATTTTTTCAATTGCTTTCGTTCTTTTCAAAGTATCGAAACTTTCTGATCATCTCGAAGCATTGAAAGCAAAACGTATGGAATTAGAAGCTAGTCGAGAAACGATTGTTCGACGAATGCAACAATTAAATGCACAAATATCCGTTCGACGAAAAGAAGGTTAACAAAAAAAATGCCATATGTAACTTTGTTTTTATTTGTACTATAGAAAGAGATATATGGAAACAAAAATATCTTCTCGAAAAGAAGAAAACAACTGAATTAGAAGATAAAATTAAAGAAACAACGGTAAATTCTCTTGAAATTGAATATTTAAATTGATTGATTTTGTTTTTTTTTTGTTGAATTCCATAGAAAGATGAACCGGATTTGAGTTTTCAAATTGAACAAGCGAAAATCCGTTTGAACAATGCAGCTAAAGTATGAGAAAAACATACGTACTATCCAAATGATGAATACATTTGCTCTTTCTCTCTCTCTCTCTCTCAATCTCTAGCTTCGACAACAAGCAGAAACTGAATGTCGAACATTGAAACAAGAACTACATCAAATTCGTTTGAATATGAATAATTTAGAAAAGCCTTCATTAACGAAACAACCATCTTCATTACAATTACAAACAAAACCACAACAACCGAACATCCCGATTAACCTTGACATTACATTGCAATACTGATCTCGTCTTTTTCTATACTCACATTTCATTTCCTCTGGATACTGATTTTGTTTTTTTTTTCAAATAAAAATTAACGGCTGTGATACCAACTCGAAAAGAAATAATTAATTCAATCTGTTTGTTTATCTTCGTTGTATATGACAAACAATAAAACAAAGTAGCCTATCGATTAGTTGAAGCAATTTTCTATTTGATCCTCTTGCAAACATATACACATTTGTGTAATACGACACTCAAAGATAGCCGATTACTTATTGTTTCTTTATGCTTTTTTTTTGTTAAATATGAACTCTGTGTACGGATCATCCACAAGGTAAACGAAGAAGAAGAAGAAGAAGAATGCATGATTTATACATCTAGAAACGTTTAAAGAGTTAGCTTATGGTACATGTATAACATGGAGAACGAGAGAGATCTATAACGAACATTGAGGGTATGCGTGAGTGCGAATGCGGAAAAATAGAGATACAAATAGAAGGCGAACAAAACAAAGAAAAGAGATGAAAATGGATAAGAAACAAAAGAGAAGACAGATTATACAGCTATTGCAACCAGATCGATCACCTCAGATACTGACTAGAATAAAATAAAAAGAGAAAATTTGAAATTGATAAAGAAGAAAACGAAATAAATTATGTTTCTCGTTTAAGTCCATTCAAAAGAGGCATCGATGTTGGTTGTAAAAATGGATCAAAATACGGATGATGAGGATGAAAATGCGGTGGAGGTACTGGTGCTCCTATTGGATATCGATGATGAGATGAATGAAGAAACGATGTTTGAGGTGACGTGGATGACGATGACGAATCTTTTCTTGATCCTGTTCCTGTTGACATCATTGCCATTGGTACAGCTCCATTAGTCGATGATGATGAACCACTACCATTCGAATTCGGTGGTTGTTGATGCATTAATATACGAGATTTATTTTCTTCATCGGAATCCATTGATATACCACCGTGATGAGGCGAACGCATGTTTCGATTATTTTCATGATAGTTTATGCCTTCTGAATGGCCCATCATTGGCATGTCGCAATGATCGAGACCATCTCTCGAATCATCGATATTGTCCGTATCATCATCATCTTCACTCCATGGACCACCACCAACAGAATTCGGTCCTGCACAAGCTGCATCATCTTCGGTATAACGAAGGCATTTCTTCTTTCGTCTACGATGATGAGGAGAATAATAATAAGTTTATTTTGAAGATCGAAATCTGATTTCTCAATGAGTATACATACTTGCAATGTTTACACCAATTCGATTGCTGATCAAGACCAAAACGAGCTCGACATTTCTTTTGATTGAGACAATCTAAATCAAAAGGAAATACGAATAAATCGAAATCAAATTAACTTGAATTGCATTACCTCCATTCTCTCCTGGATTTTTTTCTCGTTTTTTGCCTTTACTTCCAGTTTTCTTTCTCGTGCCATAATTATCTCGAGCAGACCATCCCGGATGCATTTGCATATGTTTCATTCGTTCATCTCTTGCCATATCGTAATATTTCTGTTGAACATTTCGATCAAGTTCATGCCACTGAAAAACAAAGTCAATCTTCTCGTATTTCCTCTTCCAGTAATCGAACCTTTCGGCCAAGAATTTGATTTATCGCTGCACTTTCTCTTAATGTACATTCTTGTACAACTTGTGCACGTTGTTCTCTCATGAACAGCATAAATGCATTCAATGGTTTTTTAATATGAGGTTTCTTCGGTTTATGATCGTCATGTGACATTGAAAATTTATGATGTTGTGGACTGTGATCCATCGATCTAATTTCGAATTCCCAAATAAAACAAAAATCAATCTCAAAAATCGCAAATCTACCTGTGTGTTGATGGTCGTTTTTGTACGGATGAATGATTACCATGATTGCCGCCTGCAGATGACGAATGACCAGTCGATGTATGTGCTGTTGGCGAACCTTGAGAAAGAACTGACGGAGAAAATGGATAGCCAGGTGGAAATACAAATGGAAACATAGGTGGACGCCTACGATGAAGAAAAATATTTATTAATTTATGAGGGAAATACACAAACCAATGCTGAGCATACAGAGATTGAAATGATGATGGAGATGACAATGGATACATTGGATTCGGCATACCTAAATATATTTTCACAAAGAATCGTAATTAAAATCGAACTTCGTCATAGTGGGTGGTATTCAAATAGAATCTAATTAAATAAATAGGAATATCTTTCATAGATGAATATACTGTTGATTCATTTGATAATGAAAACATTGCTAAATAATTGAATCATAACATTTTCAATGAAGATCAAAAGCACGGCCTATACATTCTTAAGCTATCATAACTTAAATATTCCTGTTCTCACATAAATACAATTCAGTAAACTAGAACCGAGTACTTTTCTTTGTATGAAATGCAGATCATCGTAATCTAATGATGACAGAGCAATGAGTGAAGTTATTTAAAAATCCAGTTTCTATTTGATTTTCTGGGTCTTTTGTGTTCGAATATCTTTTTTATGCATTGTATAAGTTTCATATTTATAATTAAATCAACATTGTCGTCGGTAAAATGGATGCTCTCGCACACATCACATTGAACATTCTCTTTTATTCTTTCGTTCTCATTCATTGTCTTGTATCTCGTTAACAAGATCATTTTCCACTTTGTTACACGTCGAACGACATGTATGCCGATTAGTATTGCATGAGCGATTGCGCGCATATATACGCTTGCTTGCCCACATTTGCCCACCTTTCTCTTGTATATTCAATAGTCAATTGCGATTGATCGATTTTCGGAGAAGACTCGATACGTGCGAACGATAACGAGAAATAGGAAAAAAAAGAAAGAAAGAAAGAAAGAAAGAAAGATTTATTTAATGAAGTACTAAATGTATTTCCTTTTCCTCCCTTCGTTGCATCGCCCTCTCGGCTTTCTAGTTTATAGTGACGGACGATAGTTAGCTAGTAATTGATTCACATCTATTTTTGCCGAGTGTCACTGACGTGTGTATAGAAAAGGCATTTGTTTTAAAGCACAACGTCATCAAGAATTTATAATAAATGACTAACTTCTTTTTATTTCTCTCTCTTTCTCTCTTCTCGTCAACGTATCTAAGTATGTGAAGAGCTCGAGCGCGAACAACTTCACCTCATCATTAAACAATTAGAGAATATATATATATATATTTATTATTATGAATGAGAAAGAAGAAAGAATGAGATTTTCTTTCTTTTTTTCAAATAAAAGCTTGACTCTATTACCTGTATTGGCATCGATGCCTAAATTGGCACTCGAAATGTGTGCTGGCGGTGGTGACATAAATTTTGATAGTGAACCCAATGGTGCCATCTTATCCTGAAAATAATTCAATTAAAATAGTTAGAAAGCTTTTGTTTAAAGAAAATTTTAATGATATGTTTCTATTTTTCAACCAAAAATGATCGGTTTTGTTCATTCGTGCGTAATGAGCTCTTGATCTTGCTTTTCATATTTAGAACGGATATATTAAAAACATTCACTCGATTAATTCTCTAGCCCTCCTCCCTGTTTTTCCTCTCTGTCGTTCTTGTATTTATGATGTATATTTTCAACAAACATGACTGTTGAAATCACATTAAAGATCCATTCGATTGAATAACATCAAGAAACAATAGTTCATCGTCTTGATTTCAGACTAATCAGATCATTTCTAGCGTATAGACAGACAAGGTAAACTAGCCATGTTCCGGTCTTGTCTTGTTACAATGACGAATTAGCTTACAATCGTTTTGTTGCTCTTGCTTTCTCCTCTTTACACTAATCATCTACACTAGTAGAATGAAGACGAAGATGAAGAGCTGTGCAAATGTTAATTAGAAACAGTCAAGAGATAAATCTTGTCCGTCTGTCCCGCACGATCAATCTGAAGTGGAAGCAACTCTAACACATACAATCGTTTGCTAATGATTTTTTTTCTCAAAGATTATCATGAAGAGTTCGGAATGAGTATGAGAGCAAAAAAAACAGGCTGCTGAAGGAGAAATATTATTGATCGATCATATATATATATATATAATATTGAATTTGTGTGAGGGTGGAACTACACGCGATCATCCTATCTATCCGGACACCTGCTTTCGATCATCGAATACATGCTCAAATAATAATAGCTTTCCAGAAGAAAAACTTTTTAATCGATCAAATCAAAATCAACGAATATGAACTTACAAATGGTGGTGTTGCACCACCGGCAGCTGCTGCATGATAATATGGAGAGATAAAATAAGGAAAAAAACTGTGCAATTGATGTTCACTGTTCAATCGATCTGAAAATACACATAAAAATCGATCTATTGTTTCAAAGAAAATATTTACCAGCAAGACTAGTTGATGTTTGTTGTGGCGATGTCTTCAATAGAAATCACAGAATGAATAATATGTAGATTCTAATCGAATTCATCGATCTATCTATCTTACTTCTTCTTCTTTAATAACAGGTGAAAGTCGATCGCTACTTGCATCACCATCAATATCCACATCTTCTTCATGTTTCTCACATCCAAATACTTTGACTTCGTCGCTATCAGTTGTTGAACCACCACCTGGATCTGTTGTTGGCGTTGGTGCTTGAGATGGTGTTAATGATTTGTGTATATTGTCTGTTATTGTTGGTGTTGATGATGATGAGGATGATGTTGATGACATTTGTCGTTCAGGTGATTGAGATAGTTTAGTCAATGATGATTTGATTGAAAGATCAAGTGTTGTAGCCGATGATGATAAATCAGTTTTACCCGGCTAAAGAACAAAGCAGGCGGACTTTTTGATAAAAAAAAGTAAAAGGAGACCTATATACGACTTTAGTTGAACAAATGAACAAAGAGAGCGAAAGAGACCTAGGCAAGCAGCGGCATCGTTTTCTCTCTCTCTCTCTCTTCTTCTTCTCTCTTTTTCGCTCTCTTTCCTCGCTTTTCTCTATGTGTGTGTTTTTTCATAAAAAAATATAGAAACAGAAAGAAGAGAAGGGAAACGATTACACACAATGATTT
>ERZ778020.1897-NODE-1897-length-16480-cov-3.536804_pt1 | contig 16480 bp, 15 predicted proteins | sample MGYA00375750_ERZ778020 | MGnify/ENA primary metagenome ERZ778020 (study PRJEB29350, sample SAMN05389818) | bioreactor metagenome | isolation source: Ammonium sulfate bioreactor | place: South Africa: University of Cape Town | collected 2014-03-17 ...
TGTTTTTGACGTAATTCAGCTAGTTCTTTATCAAGTTTTCGATATTTATTTATATCAGCAATCATTTGTTCGATACGTTCTTGTTTTTGTGTATCAGCTAGAAAACAGAACAAAGAGCATTTTCAAACTGAAAAAGCGCATAATCAACAAACCTTTTTTATAGATTTCAGCTGCATGTTTACTCGCTCGTTGACTTTCAGCAGCTTCGTTTTCCAAAGCACTATTTCTCAAAGTAATCTGTCGAATTTGTTCGCTGAGAATATAATGTTGCTGTTTCAATTCGTTGAGTGTTGCTGGTAGCATTGCATACGCATGTAGTTGATGTTGTAAACGTGCATTTTCATCGGCTAAACGTCGTAATTGCATTTGATAGGGTAAGATTGCTTGTTGATATTGAGCAATACTGTTCGGTTGTTGTTGTTGAAATTGTCGAATTGTTGTTTCTAAATCGGAATTTGTTTTGGTTAATTCGAGAACGCGATTCTTTTCGGATTGTAGTTCAATGGCGAGAATTTTCGCTTGACTACGATAGGTTTCTTCGAGAATACGTTCGAGTGTTTTATTGTTTTTAGCCGTTGTTAATATTCGTTGAACGTCGTGTTTATCGAGAACGTGTTTCGTTGTGATTTTATTCAGAATTAATTCGAGTTCATCCGATGAGAATGATGTTGTATCGAATATGGTGATGAGTTCTTCGAGTAGACTGTGAGATGATGATAGCGAACGAACTAAATCAAGTCGTTGAAGAGACGATTCGGAACTCATCGGAGTGGATACTGCCGAACTCATTGATGTGTTGCCCATTGCTTGAGATGAATCTACTGAGGTCAAGAGATGGAATTCAACGGTTCGGTTTAGTGTTTTTTTCGAATGAACGTACCCGTGACGATGTCAGATTCAGAAGAATATCCGTTATGCATGAAATATTCAGGTCGTTGTATATATTTCATTTGTCGTGTATCAATTTGATGATTATACATGTGAGTAGACGGAGCCTGTTGTTGAATAGGTTGTTCTTCAGGAGGAGGTGTTAATGATTGTTGTTCGATGACTGATGATGGTATAAATTCATTATCTCGTTCAGCAGCTTCAGGGGAAAATGAGAATCGTTTCGGTTGTTGTTGTTGTTGTCCTCCACTGCCTCTTCTTCGATGTCTATGCGGAGTATGTCCGCGTTCTCTTTGTTGTCGTTGAAATCTCGGCGGCAAAGAATTATAATTCGAATAGTTATTATAGGATGACGATTTTGGATAATAATCGTGTTGATTCGATGAAAATTTCACGTAATTAGATCGATCTCTAGGAAGGTCAGATCGATGTGGTTGTTTGACAGGTGTAATACTGGCTTGAGGTTTAGATGATTGAATAGATTCTTCGATTGCTTTATTTTGATGACGTTGTGTAGTGGTAAATGCTGATTGTTGTTCATTTTCGATATCCTCGTGTTCTTCATCAGAAATTTCATCTTCGTCTTCATTTAATAAATCCGGAACAATTCTCGTTTGTTCATCGTCTTTTCCATTTGGATTTTGTGTTTGTTGTCGATTTTTTTCGACGATTATTTCCACCGTTACGACGACCTTTAGGATTCATTTGTTCTAAATAAGATTATTTCCTTCTAAAAAACTCGAACAATGAAATACATGAATTTGCCCTCAAAATACTCAATATCACTAAGGATTTGTACACGGCCTATCATCTAAAATTTCAATTAAATCTGCTCGCTTTTTCTTCTCATTTATTTACAGTCTGCTCATGTGTGACGAGCATAAGAAGGACTTGAACAGCTACGAATAAAAAAGAGACAGCAAACGAAAAAACTACCGTAAATCGTTAGTTAGATACAGACGACATACACGCGTATGCATACGTAATAGTCGGTAAAGTGCGCAAACAAATGAGAAGAGAAAAGAAAAGTCGGAGACATGCTTTACTTCGTTTCTTTTTTTACCGAGTAAACGAAAGAAAAGAAAAGAATGAAAGAGGAAGTGTATTGCGAAAACGGATTGTTGTTACCTTTGAACTGATTCGATTTTTTTTTTCAAGTCGTTCTTATTTACATTGCATTCGAAATGAGAGCAGAAGAAAGAGAGAGAATGAAAGTGAAAAGGAGCAACGTTTGACAAACTATAACCCTTATCAACCACATTCTGTATAGAAACTATTCGATTGAGTCAAGGTCAAATCACAGCTGAATTTTTTAGTTTCGAAAACGAAAAACGCTCATCTGCAAGTGATTAGACTGTGTGCCGTTGCCGACAAGCTGCTTTCAATTAGATAATCAGTCGAAATTTCGTTTGTTAGGTTCTCTTTCTTTCTTTTAAGTCGAGTTAGTTAGTAAATACCTTCGAAGATAAAAATTTAACAAATAAAACAACTAGAAATGTAATTTAGCTAATTATTTCCATGAATATTTGATTCCTTGAAAATGAAAAAACATGAAAATAAAACAAACAAAAAAAGGAACAACAAGAAAAAAAGAAGAAGAAGATCAAAATGAGAAATATATCTGTCGCAAAAAAAAGATGAAAAAAAAATTTTTAAGACGACTTTATTCTTTTTTGTTTTTTTGGTAAACACAAATAAAAAACAAAAGTGATTATGTCTCTGTTTTCTTTTTTTGCAAATATAAATATTAATGTCGTCAAACAAAAAAAAGAAGAAAAAAGAAAGTCAACTGATCTTGATTAAACACCATAATGAATTTGAAGACGTTGCCGAAGCGGGACTGGAAAACGATCGGTTAATAATTTCCATTGATCGATACCGAATTCTTGTTTAAATGTATGAAGAATATCTCGAAATTTGACATGTAACTCAGTTGGCGGCTGCTCCCAAGATGCAATCGCATCACAAACATAAATGAATTCATTTGTTACAGCCAATGGATTCAATATAATCATATTGCAAATACCACGAAACGCCGAATCTTTCTCATCGTTATCACGAATATTTCGTAGAGCAACGCACCAGGGACGTATGAAACGTGCCAATTGACTTGCAACATCATTTGGACAGACGAGACCTAAACGTCCGATGGTAATCGCCGTGTTTTCTAATAAAGTTTTCGGCGTATTATTTCGATTGATAATAAGAATCAATGATTCGAGAATAATCGAAACAAACGGTTGAATTTCAGCGCCGATTTGTATCGAAATTTCTCCGATAGCCCAAATGGCGTTGTTGCAAACGCTGACATATTGTGGATCGAGATTTTGAGTTAACAATGGCAAGAAGAAGTTTAAATGCTTTCGAACATGTCGAAAACAAGCTTTCGTTAGATCGCCGAGCAAGGCAAACGAACTTTGACGAACTTCGGCCATGGGATCTTGAGCACAACGTTCGAGTAACGGCAAAAGATTCGAACATTCGACTAACGGATCGATATGCGCACCTTTTGTTTAGAAAAACAAACGAGAAAACTTAAAAGAGAAAGCATTAAAATCAATTTACCAAGTCCTTCGGATAAACCCGAGAGTAAATCTAACGCAACAATCATAAAATCTTTGTCCATATTAGCTTCTGTTCCGAGTGTTTCCAATGTTTGTTGAACAAGTGATATGCATCGGCCGAAAACCGGCTCGCAATACGGCAGAAAACCGGTTTGTAATGCCGTGGCTATCGATGAAAGACATTCGAGTAAAGGAAATAGATCTTTATCATCGTTTCTCAATGAATTCCATCGTTCGATTAATGGTGGCATGATTAATTGAATGTAATCAGGCCGATTTAAATGCGTGCCCACACTGTCAGCTAATGTTCCGATGGCATCATAGAGAATTAAAAGATTCTTCGCCTGATACTTTCGAAAAGCAAGAACTAATGTTTCGAGAATTTGTTTTAAATAAGGAACCATTTGAACGCAAGCCTCTTCTTCTAATGTTGCAAATGCACTGCAAGCAGCTTCTTGAACTTTTTTATTGGCATCTAAAATACGTTTCAATAATTCGGACATTAATGGAATAAGAAATTTATTTTGTTGTCCTTCATTATGTACAATCCATGTTGAATATCTCGAGAGAGTCCAACAAGTTATCGATCGAACTAATGGTTTCTTATCGCTTAAACATTTAATTAAATAATCAACAAGATCAGGCAGATGTGGAACTAAACCGTACGAACAACCTTCAGCAATAGCACCGAGCACAAGTATGCCACTTTCTTTAATTTGCCAATTTTCATGAAATAACATATCACGTAGAATTGGCAATAAAACTGGTAAAATTCCGTCACGAAATACATTCGAAAGAACATCAAGAGCTGCTGCTGAACATTTACGTAGATTCCATTCGGTAGCTTGTTCAGTTGTTGCACCATCATCATCATCGTCGTCGTCTTCTCCTGCTCGATCCTCACCATTATTTGTCGAGTTATTATTCGTATCGATGAAATTATTCGTTGAATTCTCATTGGACATCATCGGATTTTGTTGTCGAGTTCGTGCTCGATGAAATCTCGGACGAATGTCCTCGTTTTTATCGGGCACTTCATGATCATCATCAATATCACCGTGCAACGTAATCACATCCATGTCGGAATATTTCATATTTTGACAAAGAACAGGCAAAAGTTTATCGAGATACGGCTGAAGAACGTCTCGGCAAATCGGTTGATCGCCAATCATCAACCAAAATTCGCAAGCTTCTAAAGCAACGGCTTCGTTCGTATCTTGAGATGTGAGTAACATGTATTCGATGATCTGTTGCATGTGTGGAATTAGTCGTTCGATACGAACTTCGATTAACATGACTAATGCACGGCAAACGTGTTTGCGAACATCGGAATCGGTGTCATTGGCTAATTGAAAAAGATTTTCGAGAAATAAATCGATGTTTGACATGAGCGCTGTGGCACGTGGCGTGATGAATTCATTAACACAACTAGAAACGGAAAGGGAAAAACAAGAAATGTTCGAATTCCATATGGAAAATATCCGAATTTCCCAGTTGGACTTACGCAATGGCATGTGATCGAACTTTTGCATTTGAATGAAGAAAAAACTGAATAAATTTCGGTATGAGAACATTCAACGGTTGGGATGGAGAATTTTCTAATTGATCAGCTCCTTCGCATAAATTGACATCAGGCGAGTCCAAACACGAGTAAAGATGTTCTAATAGCGATGGCCATTGCTCGAGACCACCTTTCGATACAATAGCCGTTACTAAAATACCGACAGTTGCACGAATCAACGGCGATCGATCGCCTAATGCCGATAGACATTCTTGTTTGATGTAACTTCGAACATCGTCGGGGAATTTTTCGTAATGTGATTTAGCGTTATTCTTCAAAATTAAGCCTGATAGTGAACGTGTTGCTTCTTGTTCATCGAGAAGTTTTGTTAGAATATAAACAAGATATTTATTAAAATCAGGATATTGATCCAAGGATTGGAGACGTGCTTGAACTTGCCGTTGAATTTGTGTGTCAGGCGATTGAGATTGACGTAATAACGTTAGAATCTGTTGAAGATCATCGGCTTGTCCTGGTTGCCAACTCATATTTTTGTTATTTACAGACAAGTAAATCTCTTGTTCGTTTTCGATTTGACTAGATTTCGGATCAAAAATAATCAAACAGAAGACAATTTATGAATTCCTAAGACAAGAGGGGAAAAAAAGAAGAAACAAATCAAATAAATATTTTTTCATGAGAAAACATGATTCATGTGTGATAGATGGCACTTTTTTTTCGTTTGTCACGTTTTTTTTGTCTATGAAAAAAACTTTTTTTTCATTAAAAAAAACTTGATTAACGGTAAAAAATTCTCGTCAAGATTTTTTTTCAACAAACAAACAAACAGCGACAATCGGCGTTGATTGGCCGTAGATTATACCAGAAGTAATCGGCCATCTTGAAATGCCACCATTCTCTTCCTTATAAAGAAAATTGATTTATCGACATTTTGTTCTTCTCCGTCTCCTCGCTCATCGTTTCTCTTTCTACGCTCGAATGATTTCGAAGTGAGAAACAACAACAAATAAATCAACGAAAAAATATATTTCGATTTTTCTCTCTCTCTCTCCGTGTGTAAGTTTACTTACAAAACAACGAACTATTCGCACAGTTTTTCGTTTGAATTTAGTCGAAACATGTCGAATAATACCAATCCGCAACTTCAATTGACAAACTCGAGTTTTATTAAATCTGAAATCGAACGTTTCGAAAGCGTTCATCCATCGATCTATTCGGTCTACGAACTCATCGATGAAATCAAAGATCAACTCAATCTGCAACCGCAAATACGCGAACATGTCATGATTATTGAAGATTCATTTGTTAATAGTCAAGAATGGACATTGAGTCGAAGCGTTCTCGATATTCGAATTGGTCTTTTAGGCAGTTTATCGAGCGGCAAATCAGCGTTAGTCCATCGGTTTTTAACCGGAACTTATATGCAAGAAGAATCGCCCGAAGGCGGCCGATTTAAAAAAGAAATTCAAATTGATAATCAAAGTTATTTGTTGTTGATTCGAGATGAAGCTAACGCACCGGACACACAAGTAAACAGAAGATGAAATTGACAAATCTCGAGTTTAAATTCGGAATATTTTAGTTTACAAATTGGGTTGATGGAGTTATATTTGTATTTAGTTTAGAAAATGAAGAAAGTTTTAAAACAATTTATCAATATTTTACTAAAATGAATCATTATCGAAATATAAATGAAATGCCGTTGATTTTAATCGGAACTCAAGGTTAATTGACGAAATTCTTTGAAAAGAAAAATCGACTTTTGTTTTCTTGTTTTTAAAGATGCGATTAGTGAAAGTAATCCACGTGTTATTCACGAAGATCGAGCGAGAAAATTAGCCAACGAACTCAAACGTTGTACCTATTACGAAACATGTGCCACCTATGGTCTCAATGTCGAACGCGTTTTTCACGATCGTTCGTATCGAAATCTTGTGTTTATTCTCTCGCAATAAATTCATTTTCCTATTTCAGTTTGTCAAAAAATCATCCAACAACGTTATGTTTTTCCTACATCGACACTTTCTCGTTCGATTACGCCTCAACAATCGCCGCTGTCGAATCAAATCCGAATGCTGTCTAATTCTCAAAGTGTTCCTCCGCAAACATCGCCGTTTCACTACGATCAACAGCCATCAAGCCAAAATTTCGCAGTCGCACAATTAGCTCAATGTTTCAACAACGGCGTTTTGAAAGATCGAAACAGCCAACAACAACAACAACAGCAAACACTTGACAAACGAACGAAATCGTTCAAAGATCAAACAGCAATGAAATTATCGACATTGAGCGAAACTCATTCGTTGCCGATGTCCGATGCCAATGAGCAAATAACCCCGACATCGACGCCAACGCAAAAACGCAAAGAAAACAAACGAAAATCGAATTTATTCACTGTAAATCTTCGTTGATCAGTTTCTCGAAATTATTGTTTTTTTGTTTCTTTAGCCCGGAAAGAAAGACGAAGAGAAAAATAAAACCGATCGACTTGGACACGGCCGAGCAATACCAATTAAACAAGGATTTTTGTACAAAAAAGGCACGAACAGTATTAACCGAGAATGGAAAAAGAAATACGTGGTTCTACTCGACGACGGTCGAATCATTTATCATCCATCGTTACACGACTATGAAAACGATTCTCATGGCAAGGAAATCATTCTCCAGCGAACAACAATCAAAATTCCTGGTTCGAACAAGCCACGAAACGCTCTCCGAACGGGAAACAACGAGATATCAGCCGTCGATTCAGCGAAAATCGAAACGCCGAGCTCGAAGAAACGACACCGTCGTCCGCAGGGAATTCCAGGGGTGAATCCATCGACGCCGAAATCTCAATCGAACAACAACGGCAACGATGATGACGGCGATGAGAATGTTTTCACCATCGTTTCCTTGGACAAACAATGGTTCTTCGAAGCTTCGTCGAACGAAGAACGCGACGAATGGGTTCAATCGATCGAACAACAGATTCTATACAGTCTGCAGAACATCGAATCTTCGAAAGCAGCTCGAGCCGCGAAAAACGGCGGCACGACGATCGCGGATCCGGCGTCCGTTCAGTCGATAAAACAGGTCGCTGGCAATGGTCTTTGCGCTGATTGTGATCAACTGAATCCGACGTGGGCTTCGTTGAATCTTGGCGCGTTGATTTGCATGGACTGCGCGTCGTTGCATCGGAATCTCGGCACGCATTTGTCTCGAGTTCGATCGTTGGAATTAGACGAATGGCCGTAAGAGATTTTCGTTTTGAATTCGTTGAGAAAGATTTTTGCTTTTGTTTGAAGATCGGAACTTGTTCAAGTGATGCGTGCCATCGGAAATAAATTGGCTAATTCGATTTGGGAAGGAAATGTTAAGAATCGAGTTAAACCGCAATCAAATGCTTCGTCGTACGATTGTTTTTGTTTTCTTTAGACGAATTAATCGGTGTTTTTTTTGTGTTTTAGAACTGAACGTGAACGATGGATTCGAGATAAATACGAACAAAAACTGTTTCTTGCGCATTGTAATCTTTTACCTAATCAAATTCGACAAATTTTTATCGATTCAATTACTAAAGAAGATCTGTACACAATTATTCTCATCTTAGCTCATAGAAAACTCTCAATTGAAGATCTGAATTCGTCTCTTTTACATCTAGCAGCTGCACAAGGCAATGTCACCATCGTTCAACTTCTTCTTTGGGTACGAAAATATCTTTTTGTGCTTTTTTGCAAAATCGAAACTCTATTCTAGTCTGGAGTCGATCCATTTCAATCGGATTCCAATGGCCGAACGGCTCTTCAATGTGCTTCAGGCGATTGCATTCAACTCCTTCAAACTCTCGCCAACAATCAACAATTTAAAACTCCATTGAATTCCTCGCAACCGAACACGTTGTCTCGTCAACAACGCGGGCCAGTTGCAGCTCCAGCTCCGCCCTATGACAAACTTCCATCAACTGTAATCTAACCAATTCTCTTGTCTATCTATGTTCAGATAAAACCAAACTTATATATGTATACGCCTTGTGTGTTGTGTCGAGAGTGGAATCTTCTGAATTTTTGTTGTTTTTTTACTTCATATTTGTGCAATTTTCTAGGTCTGAAAACAAACAAACAAAAACTCTTTTTTTTATCGTTCGCATGGTTTTTTTTCTCTGTAATATTTTTGACGTTCCGTGCTATTATTCTTTCTATTCTTTGTGTTTATTTCTTATTGCTATAAATTACCGTTTGTTGTTTCTTTTTGGACTTTTATTCTAATCTCAATGTTTATCTGTATTATACAGAAAAGAAAGAAGAAAAAAAAAAACAATCCGCAAAAACATTTTCTGTCTCTCTCTAACGATCTGTTGTACATATTTAACAAAAAAAACACAGAATATATCTACAAATATTTGTTGTTGTTTAGATATATATTTAAATATCGAATAAATTGATTTAAAAATGTCAATCGTAAAAAGTAAGACGAAGGAACAAATGAAATTGTGATGTTGAATTTTTGCCTGTTGAAGTTAATGTCAAATGGAATAAAGATGTTCTAAAAGATATCGAAGTCGATCCAAGTTTACCACCGGCTGTACTCAAAGCTCAGTTATTTTCGTTGACAAATGTGCCAACAGAACGTCAAAAAATCATGGTCAAAGGTCAAACTATCGGCGATGAAAACTGGGGCAAAGTCACGCTAACCAATGGTCTAACATTGCTCATGATGGGTTCAGCCGATCCCGTGCCTGAATTGCCTACAGAAAAAGTCAAATTTCTCGAAGATATGACCGAAGCTCAACTTGCTCGACATTTACAACATCCAGGCGGATTGAAAAATCTCGGCAATACTTGTTACATGAACGCCACATTGCAATGTCTCAAAGGCGTGCCCGAACTACGTGATGCGGTCAAACAATTCGTTCCAGCAAATCTCGGACAAAATCCTCTGATGATCGATGGCACGCAAATGGTTACCAATGCATTGAAAACGACCTATCAGCAATTAGATGTTGCCAATGAAGCGATGATGCCGTTGACGTTATTGACCACGATTCATCGAGAATTTCCACGGTTTGCTGAGAAAGATGATCATGGGCATTTGATGCAACAGGATGCCAATGAATTTTGGGTTCAGTTAATGCAGATTTTGCAAATGAACATTCCGGGAAAGAAGAATTCAGCAGAAAATGGTGCTGCAAGCGGTGGGGATAAGAGTTTTGTGGATCAATTTTTTGGAATTAATTCTCAATCAATGTAAATTCAGCGATTGTTTTTTGTTTTATTTGCCTTTTCGATTGGATTTAGAATGAAATGTGATGAAGCACCGGATGAAACGCCAACGGTATCCGAAGAACGTTTACTTCAACTTAGTTGTTTTATCAATCACGGTTTGTAAATTTTGTTGATACAAATAGTTAAGTTTGTCGTTTCTTTTTTCGTAAATTAGATGTCAAATATCTTTTAACTGGTTTAAAAAACGTATGTTCATTAAAAAATGCAACTGTTTTTTTTTCATTTGTTTTTTTTTAATTTCTTCAATAGCGATTAGAAGAACACATAACGAAAAATTCATCAGTTCTCGGTCGTGACGCTGTTTTTACTAAAACTGTACGTTTAAGAATCGTCTTTTCTCTTTGCATTTTTCTTTCGAAATGTTGAATTTTAGTCGCATCTTTCACGTTTACCAGCGTATTTAACAATTCAATTCGTTCGATTTTTTTATAAAGAAAAAGAAAAGATCAATGCCAAAATCCTCAAAGTAAATTCAACACATAACTGTACATTATGACGTTTTTTTTGTCGAAATGAAGGATATTCAATATTCAATGGTACTCGATGTATTCGATTTATGTACACCCGAACTGAAACAACGTCTTATACCAGTACGAGAAAAAATCAAAGCTGCTGAAGACGCAAAACTCGATCGAGAACGTGCCAAAGTACGAAAGTTTTTTATTTGGTTGATTTTTTTGTTAACTGAATGAACTTTTTAGAAACTCGGAGAGACAGTTGTTGAACCAAAAAATCTAGTTACATTGCCAACTTCATTTCCTGACGGTAGATTAATTAATTCATCGATTTTCTTTTCTTATTTTTGTTTTTGGCAGATATCGGTTCGAATAATAGCGGTTTCTATCAATTAAATGCTGTTCTTACGCACAAAGGCCGATCGAGTTCAAGTGGCCATTACGTTGCTTGGGTTCGTCGAAATCAAAGTAGAACACATTCGAGAGAATTAAGTTTGTTTTTATTGATTCTATTTGATTGTTTAGCCGAATGGTTAATGTTCGACGATGAAAATGTAACACCGGTAACTGAAGAAGATATTTTGAAATTGTCCGGTGGCGGCGATTGGCACACAGCTTATTTGCTCATTTATGGTCCACGAACAATTGAATATGAAGATAAAAGTGCCGAGGGTGCTAGTGGTGAATCGAATGTAACTTCAATGGATACAACAGCATCGGCTAATGGAGCCAGAACTTAATTTGCATTAATTCAACGTTTCTTTTTCTTTCTTTTTTTTTATTGAACTAATTTCTTCGACATTCTGATGGAATGTGTTAACATGTTATTTTCGCTAAGCGATTTCAAAGAAATAAAAAAATAAACAAGACTTTTAATAAAAATCAGTTTGACCTAGAAAAACACTCAACTAATCTGATTCCACATGGTTTTTTCTCATTTGCTTCTAATTAAAGAATATGTGTTTGGATGTTATTACCAATCGATTCGATGCCTAGAAGCAAGTCTTGCTTTGACGCACAAGTCCATATGATTTTTTGTTGTTGTTACAATCTCATTATGTTAATCATCAAAGTGTTAGAAGAATTTGACTTTGACAACGAAAGAAAAACATATTTCGATTAATAGGATTAGATATTAGATGAAACACTAAATTAAGGAGAAAATCTAGGCGAATGACGTCAGATAATAGTCTTGAAGTTGACATTTTTCTCGTTCATTATGCTAAATAAAGAGGTGATTTCCGGACATTGATTTGTCTAGTAAATTGGAACTAATAAGTAGAGCAACCTCTCATACACTTAATGTCATATATTTTTTTTGAAAATATCATTAACCATAGTCAAATAGATGTTATGTACGCTATTCAAGAAAAAAATGTCTCTGCAACTTTAACGTAACTGTTCCTTGCTAAGAAAAAACCGAAATAGACTGTCGACGAGCAGATAGACAATGTTTTTTTAGGAGATTTATTCGAGTTTTCTACTAGATAGAGCACAAAAAAAAACAAGATATTAGAAAGCAATTAAATGCTTTTAGCTTTGTATTATTAACTTATATACGTTAATTGAAACTTAGCAAAAATTACGTATATTAAGATTTGCTTATAAAAATTCCACTTCAGAAAAAAAAATTCGTATTTTTATTGACGTTTGAGAAGAGAATACTAGTGTATGTTGAACATAATCCAAGAGAATTAGTCTTTACATATATAAATTAGATCTAGTATGTCAATGAAAATGACAATACACGCACTCATTCTTGACAATTTAAATGAATTTGATTGCATTTTTTCTTCTAGATAGACAGCATCTACAATAGTCTCACAAGTATATTTTTCTTATTTCACACGAATGTCGAACGTAACAACTGATGCTGCAACTATCGCACTATTAAATAGTATTTCATCGGAATTAAATCGTTATATAACATTATTCGTTTTTATATTCGGTACGATTGGTAATCTATTAAATATTCTTATATTTTCACAAGCATCACTGCGTACAAATCCTTGTGTCGTCTACTTTTTAAGTTCATCTGTATCTAGTCTCGGTATTCTACTTATTGGCCTACCGTCACGTCTTATTGCCGGATGGATTTCGACGGATCCAACGAATACTAATTCACTTCTATGTAAATTTCGTATTTTTCTTCTCTATGGCTTTCGAACGACAGCTGTTTGGTTGTTTGTATTTGCAACGATCGATCGTTGGTTTTTGAGTAGTGAAACAATCCGTCGACGTCGTTTGAGCTCATTAAAATTCGCTTATAAATCCTTGACTATCATTCATTGTTGTTCATTTCTTCTCTGGTTCGAATCACTATTTTGCTACAATATAGACGTTCCCCAATCTCCATTGAGATGCTATGGACGATCGCATCAATGTCGGATATTTAATGATCTTGTTTATGCTACATCGACGGTTATCATTCCATCGTTTTTATTGTTAATATTCGGTCTTCAGACGATTCATAATATTAATCGAACTCGTCGTGCAATCGAACCGTTCATTGCGACTATTGCTCATATCGAACCGTTGAATATAAAAAAACGAAAAAAACGTCGCCGAAATCAAAGTTCATTGACGCGTATGCTTCTTCTTCAAATAGTTTTTCTCACGATTTTTTCATTACCACAAGCTATTCATCAAATCTATTTGACTTTAACTGTACAAATCGTTAAAAGTCCATTTCGCTTAACTATTGAAAGTTTTATTGTTAATTTTAACTTCTCATTGACATACGTAGGAAATGCAAGTCCGTTTTATGTTTACACACTGACGGGAACCATGTTTCGACAAGAACTTATTCAGATGATTCGATCACTAGTTCGACAAGGACATGCTTATATTTCAAGAGCGTATGCTGATTTCAAAGATGATTGTCTCGGATTCGTACGATCGAGAAGGACACCTTCATAATCAATGTAATTATGCAAATGAATAAAAATGTTTATTTATTTATTTTTGTTTTGTAATAAAATTTTCAAATTTGAACTTGATCACATCATTTTGTTGACGTAAAAATCTAAAATTACAACTGAATTAGTTGCAAAACTGTTAATCTGAATTGTCCTTGAACATGAAACCTTGTTTATAATTGAGATTATATTCTTTTGAACTGGCTTTTTTTTCTATATCTCGTCCTAATGTACAGATTACAAAATCGTTTTTTCTTGTTCCGTGTATCGACAAAGAAAAAATACGAGAGCGAGAGCGAAGCCATTGCCAAACATGCCGCCCTTTGTCAATTTTTTATAATAACCATCAATCACTCATTACATATTTGGCATTCATAATCGCATATTTATAAAAGCTGAAAACATGTTATGGTAACGGTGTTTGTCTTATTCTGTTACGTTTTCTCATTTCTCTTCACATTTTCTATGACATGCTGCCATCTGCATAATAAAAAACTGTTAGTTTGTTCGCGCTTCCCTATAGCAAGAACATCAAATTCCTTAGCAACCATCATTTCGCAAAATAGAATGCGTACTGAACTCCTTCTTTAGTCTCTCTCTTTCTTTCTTTCTCACTACTTCTTATATAAATAGAGTAGCCATTCATTAGAGTTTCATTCGTTCTTGTGATTACTATTTAGCGTAAGTTTGAATCGTTGTTTTTCACGGTTAAACAATCGATTTTGTCCTCGTTCTAGATATTTGACTTATCAAAAAACAAATAATGACTGATCGTAAAGCCGTTATTAAAAATGCTGATATGTCCGAAGACATGCAGCAAGATGCTGGTACGAGACACCAAATCTTCACAAACCAAAACACATGTCTTCTCCTCTCATTCTAGTTGACATTGCAACACAAGCACTTGAAAAATACAATATCGAAAAGGATATTGCGGCTTATATCAAAAAAGAATTCGACAAAAAATACAATCCAACATGGCATTGGTAAGCAATCGAGATAAAAGCAATAGTTCTCTCGAACAGAATTCTGTTTTTTTTTCTTAGTATTGTTGGCCGTAATTTTGGTTCATATGTAACACATGAAACCAAACATTTTATTTATTTTTATTTGGGTCAAGTCGCTATTTTACTCTTCAAATCAGGTTGAGAACATGAACAATGATTTTCGAACTGAATTCCTTCGAGTGAATTTCATTGTAAAAGACCAACAAAGAAAATAAAATAAAATAGAATTTGAAAAAAAAACGCGCATATTTGTCTTCTCAGTTGTCCTAATTAGCACATAGTCAATCAATTGATGCTTGTTTACGTGTTGTTTTTTTATTAACAATAAGAAAAAAGAAGACCAATAGGTGTTGGTTATCAGCCAAAAAAAAAGAGAGAAAGAATGTGAAAGAATCTGCGTTTTTTTTATTCAACACGTTTGTACCAACGACGAGCTTTGACGTTGCCAGAGACTAATTCCTAAAGAATAAAATTCGTATCACTATGCGTTATTAATTAAATAAATTCAACGTACGATCATCTGTTGACCTTCATCGTTGACATAACGAGTAACAACGGATTTTTTGCCATTTTTATCAATAGATGTATGAACCCATTTATTACCTTCGAAATTAATAGTTGACTAAGCAAGATCAAATGTTTTCTATTTTAAATTCAGATAATTAAAAAGAACAGTTACTTTAACTTCTCGACCGTCTGGTGTTGTTTCATCGAATTCAACACCCGGTACAAAGTCATAACTAACAGTTTTAATTGTACTTTCAGATCGTACAGTCCATTTATCACCTGCTTCACTAATGATAAGACGCGGTTTGATACCTTTAGCAGTCATACGCATCATCCAGCTAACACCGATTTCTTTCATATATTCATCGAAATTTTCACCATCGATCTAAATATACAAATCTGTCTTATTCTACATGTATGTCTTCGCCTGGATACGTACATAATCCCAGCTGCCTTTGAGACCTTGAACTCCTGTGCTATCCATTTTTATTTAAAAAGTAAATATGAATCTAGAAGTGCAAAGAAAATATTTATTTATAGACACGTATGAAAATGATAACGATCAAAAAAAATGATAGGAGATAAGAAGTAATGAGTTGATAAATCAGACCTTTCGATTGATGGTAGGCAAACTATTACGCGATATGTGTGCTCTCGCTCTCTCGTTTGTTGTTTCTATTTAAATCAATACGTTGAATTAATCATCAGACGTCATCGTGTTTTTCATTAGCAACCAAAGAAAAAGAAAACTATATCGTGAGTATATGTACAAAACGAACGTACTTTTTTAATTCTATATGCGTATGTAGGCCGCACAGAATATGAAATGAATAATACGAATGTAAGAATAGACGTCATATTGAATAAATAAGTAAATATCTAATTTCTCCTTTTCTATTTCAAAAGCAAATGTTTATTCGTTCAGTCAAATGAATTTCTAGTTTTTACCGATTCAGATTCTTAACCAATAGATAACTAAATCTAAATCGAGAAAGAAAAACAACAGTAATATCGATTTATTGCGTTGTAACATAAATTAAACTAACTAAATTCACCGCATTCTACTTGTTAAAATAAGCTCCAATCATTGTCTTTCTACGATTTACTTGCTTACTTCAGTTTGTTGTTAAATCAACATTTGATTATAACGATGGCTGAGGCTGCTAGTGAAACAGTCTTTGAGCCTTTTCGAACGGTTTGTGTTTCAAATTTACCATCGACAATTTCAGCAAAAGAGATAACGACGTTTTTCGAACCGTTTGGTAAAGTCGTTCGTTTGTTTTTAAAACGACGTGTTTCAAAAGATTCGAATGTTTACGTAAAAAATCCACGTGTCTATCTTATTTTCGAATTTT
>ERZ778020.1898-NODE-1898-length-16479-cov-3.492450_pt1 | contig 16479 bp, 16 predicted proteins | sample MGYA00375750_ERZ778020 | MGnify/ENA primary metagenome ERZ778020 (study PRJEB29350, sample SAMN05389818) | bioreactor metagenome | isolation source: Ammonium sulfate bioreactor | place: South Africa: University of Cape Town | collected 2014-03-17 ...
TTTCTTCGAGATCTTCATGAAAATATTAAGAAACTCTACATTGAACAATATATCAATCATCATAAACGACATCCGTTTACTGTCTATCGTGGTCAAGGAATAACGAAAAATGAATTCGAACAATTATTGAAAACGAAAGATGGTTTATTATCGTTCAATAATTTTCTATCGACAAGTCGAAAAGCAGACGTTGGCTTAAATTTTGCTCGACGTTCAATTGCGAATTCAGATTTAATTGGCGTTCTATTTACGATGTTTATTGATCCATCATTAACATCAACACCATTTGCTTCGATTAAAACGTTTAGTTATTTTCAAACTGAACGAGAAATACTTTTTTCAATGCACAGTGTATTTCGTATTGGTACAATAAAACCAATTGAACCGCATAATAAACGACTTTGGCAAGTTGAATTAATTTTAACAAGTGACGATGATCCACATCGTGCTGAATTGACGAGACGTATTTTCAATGAACTGCCAGGTTTAACAGGATGGCATCGACTTGCTCAATTTCTGATTATGATGGCTCGATATGACAAAGCCGAAGATTTGTATAAAACATTACTTGATAAACCTCATGATCAAGATGAAAAAGCACAATTTTATCATCATCTTGGCGTTATTAAAGATGGCAAAGGTGAATACGAAGCAGCTATTCAATTTTATGAAGCATCACTCGGAATTAACCGACAAATTCTCTCGCCGGATCATCATTATCTTGCTAGTACATATACAGGAATAGGTTTAGTCTATTCAAAAATCGGTGATCATACAAAAGCACTCGATTCACATCGACAAGCTTTATCGATCTTTCAAAAAACGTTAATGTCTAATCATCAACTTATCGCGAAATCCTATGGTAATATTGGCAAAGTTTACGATGAAATGGGCGATTATGCTCAAGCACTTTCATCTCATCAAAAAGCATTGTCTATTTTTCAACAAGTTCTTTTGCCTATTCATCCATCTTTAGCTGTTTGTTATCATGATATCGGCAAAGTTTATGATAAAATGCACGACCTTAAACAAGCGTTATCATCTCACGAGAAAGCTTTAGATATTCGTGTTAAAACACTACCATCTAGTCATCCGTTGTTAGCTTCGTCGTACGATATTGTTGGCGAATTGTATATAAAAATTGGCGACAGTTCTAAAGGTGTATTGTGCATAAAACGAGCTTTGAATATCGCACAAAATTCATTGTCAGAAAGTCATCCTGATCGTCAACGTTATATTAATACTCTCAAACAGTTTCAAACAGATAGTGTCTGACAAAAATTCACTTGTAAAATTTTGTGCGCAAATAAATAAAATCGTGAAAAAAGATAGATTTATTTTATTGGTTAATTTTACGTGAATTATGTATGCGCCTAGGCCTAAAAATGACGTCAAGTCATAGATCCATGAGTCATGACAAAGGAAAACACGTCGAATCGAGCGAACTAGGGGTGCGATTAAACTATATTTATAGCGATGTTTGAAATCGATTCGATATTTTATTTACTACGGTAGTATTTTACGAAAACGAGAACACTATTTAGTTACTAATACTTCGTATTTTACAGTCATAGAATATAGAAAACGAACATTCATCGTTCGAATGATGTAATTACAATATTTACTTCCGATTTTTGATTTATTGAAAATGAAATTTCCAAATTGTAGATTTAAACATGGACACATTAGATTGCATCGATAATTTCAATGATATTCCACAAACAATCGAATCAATCATTCTTTCAAATAATGTAAAACAATAATTAAAATTAAAATAATTCACTTTTATCTTTTGCTTTTTCCATTGATAGACTGGTCATTTTCCTGAACAAATTTCTAATATTCCACATAACAGTTTAGAGTCATTTTATGCCGCTTGTAAGTTTCTCTGAATAAAGGAAGTTTTAACCCACTCGATCCCGTCATATTGGATAAAAGGTCTTTTATTTACCAATGCTTCATGGGAAAAAAACCTTCAATAAGCAGTTTTTTCTTTCTTTTCTGTTCTTTATATTAGTCATGAGTAAGCTGGTAGTCGTTACTTTTTCGTTTATGGTCGAAAGGAAAAAACCTAACATAACTTATCTATATAAATTCACCTAGGCAGGGTTTATTCTCTTGTTAAAATAAAAGAAAAACAACGATAACTTGAGTAGACAACATAATAATATTTTTGTGACCCGTGTTGTCTAGATCTTCAAACACCACTTTCGAGCCAAGACGTCTTTGATACAATTACTGAAGATTTTGATCCGGTGTCTCAAGTACAACGTATATTTGAACCAACTATGATAAATCCTAACATCAGTCAATTAAATAGAAGTAAAGAAATGTTTTAATTATTCTCGTGAACTTTTTTTTTCAATTGAAAATCTTATTTAATAGATATAACTTCATCATCATCTCAGAGTCTACCTTCCGTGTCTAATCTGCTTCATGATCGAGGCGGCATAGATAGTAAATAGAAATTTCATTTTCAAATATTTTAATGGCTAGTTAAATCTTTTTTTCTTCTCAGACGTTATTCTTAACAATGGTCTTTCAACAGAAACGATACCATTGAGACAAAACTCAACAAGTATTTGATTTCATTGAAAGAAATGCAATTCGAAATTTGTCTTTCTAGTTAATCAAAATCAATCCACATCAGTCACTCCAGTTCTACCTTCGAATGGTAAAATAAAAGTTTTTCAATTCGAAATTGATATTATACGTCTATTTATTTTTTTTCTTCTGTTAATTAGAACAAAATCATAGCTCATCAATAGTCGCTATGGAAATGCAAACTAGTTCATACAGATTGAATAAAATCAGCATTCTATCTCAACCTCGAGGATTTTATCGTCCACGAACACAAAATGAAAGTAAACAATCATCGCATTATATTCGATGCGAAGAGGGAGACAAATTCGACTATCCTACTGTTCAAGTAAAATTGTCGAACATATAAATTCTGTTGACTAAGAGACAATTCGTGTAGGTTCCGATACAATGGGCCATGGAATCATGCATGAATATTATCGAAGTTACACTTGTCGATATGGAAAAACAACCTCATCCATATTCTCTCGAGAATAAATCTGCTCAAAGTTCATTTGAAAATGGAACACCAATTATTAAACAAAACGATTCGAATATTTTATATTTTCGTTTATCAAATGAGGACTTTTCTCGAGGCTATAAAATGTAAGTTTTTCTACGAGAAATTGTAAATTTAATTTTGTTTTCGATTCAATTAGTTTTCAAATGGAATTGATTAAGAGCAAACAAGATGAAGTTATAACTAAAAAATTAATCCGTCTCCGAAAACTCGATCAATCCATGCTCCGTTTCAGACGTATCTTTCAAAATAAACATGGCATGCTTCAACATGATGCCGAAAGTATCGAATATTCCTGTGCAATGATTGAAAGTAATAAACGAACGTGCCCTTTTTTCCTTCAACAATGTTTTGTTTTCTTAGGTTACGGAGAAGTTTCTGTTGAATTCATTAGTCCAAAATATAGTCCAATGTGTGGTGATGAATTGATGTTCATTTCTTTGAAAGGACGTTTTGTAAAAGATGATATTCATGTCTTTATTAATACCGACCTTGACAGTAACCATGTACAGATTACAAAAATATGTATTAATGGTAATATACTTTATTTCAAAATCCCACCAGTCCTTTCGCAATACAATGGCCGTATCAATGCTAATGTTAAAGTTTTTTTCAAAAACGACCTAATTCATCAATCGACATTTTTTTATACAAGTTTTTTAGATCGTAAGCAGTAGTAGTTAGAAGTTAATTTTCAATTATTGATTTCATTTGAATTTGCTTTTAGATGAACCAATTCAAACAAAAACCGAATTTGATGCTTCAACAGTATTGAGTAATCCTAATCATCTTCAAATCGATTTGATTAATGCACAAGATCCATTGTCGTTGTTAACTCAAACAAAGTTGAAATCAAAATCAAAACCTAAAAAACGTTTAAATAATTGAAAGTCTCGACGAAGTTTCTCCGTTTTTGTAGTGTAATATAATATTTAGTTAATGTATGCGTGTGTGTGTGTTTTCTATATTGATATTTTCGGATGCATTGAACAACAAACGTTTTTGTTATTTTCTTTTTTATATTTTGTTATAACGTTTGTAAATATAACAAAAAAAAATCATCGATAAGACATATTTTTGATTTTTTTCCCTTTGTATCGTGTAAAAACAAAGCACAAATGACGTCGTCGATAGTCATGATATTATTTTTTTCAAATGTAACCTGTAAAAAGAATGACATAAGACGTATGTGTTGTTGTGCAACGTGTCATGGAAATTTGCTGAGCTGGCGGGAAATCTATCGAAAATTGACGTGAATTTGAGTCAGAATTTGATTACGACAATTGCGTATTGGACGGAAAAAGAAACACATCTTTTTTTTCTCAAGACTAAAAAAGGCAAAAAGAATATTGTCCTATTTTATTCCAGCAGAACCGATAAAACAGCAAATGAGTCACAGTGAGTCAATCGTCACAAAATATTTCACAATATGGAAAAATTACTATATAAAGCCTTGTTTTTTTGTCCTTTTTCCGTTAGATTAAGGTGAATCTACAAGACGTGTGATCTTCTTATCAAGGCAATTTCATTTTCAACATATTTCTAATCAAACAAGTATACACAAATGTTATCCTCAGTTCGTCGACATTTTTCTCATCGAATTCTTCATCCAAGAACTTATTCAAACACTACTAATCATGCACTATCATCATCTTTCACATGGCAGCCATCTACAGAAGCTGATCAACAACAATATCCAGCTGATGATGTCTTTCGAGCTGGTATGAAACATCATCATATATGTAACACAGCATTTCCAATTGCTCATAATACAACCATACGTCCGTATCGAGTCAAACGACTTCGAGATCAGAATGACATTCAACAAGCATATTATGGTGCTTACGGTTCATTACCTGAGATGATGTTGTATGCGCATGTTCCATTTTGTCAAACACGTTGCCAATTTTGTGAATATACTGTTGTCAATCCAAAACAAGGTCGAAATGTTGACATTCAAAGTAATTATTTCGATGCACTCTATCAAGAACTTGATATGTATGCGAAGTTATTAAATACAAAAGAGAAGAAATTAGCAGGATTCGATATTGGTGGTGGAACACCATCGATGGCTCGAATCGAACATATTGCCGAATTAATGAAACGTGTTGAATCACAATTTCAAACCGATTGGAATACAACTGAAGTATCCATCGAAACAACACCGAAAATAGCAGCTGCTGAACCGGAAAAAATGAAAGCTTATTTTGATATGGGCATTCGTCGTATATCAATGGGTTTGCAAACAACTGACTTTCGTCAAGCAAAAGAAATGAATCGTGATGATGCGAATGCATCAATAGATTACATCGAAAAAGCAGTAACAAATATACGTAAAGCTGGTTTTAAAAGTTTTAATATCGATCTTATGTATGGATTTCCAATACGTGCATCACGTACGGACGATCCATGGTTGAAAACTGTTCAAGATACGATTGATCTTAAACCTGAACATATAACTTTGTATCGTATGAGATATAAAGGTACACAAATGGCACATTTAGCCGATCGTGTTAAACTCGATCAAGTAAATCGTCAAGAAGGTCAAGCACGAAAACTATTAAATGAATCGGGTTATATTGGTTTAACAGGCAAAAATACATTTTCATCTGTTAAAGATAATTCAGGTTGTTCGGATTATCTCGATAAACGAGTTCGAAAAGCTGTTCCATATATTGGCATTGGTCTCGGTGCTCAATCGTTCAGTCATTATACATTATCCTATAATCTAGGTGCCGTTACAAAAAAATTACAACAATACATTCGTAGTGTTGAATTAAATCGTATACCTGTTCAAGATCTCTATCATTTATCACGCGAAGCAGCTATTGCTAAAATGGCATCTGTTAGTTTTTATTATGGTGGCATTGATTTAATTGCATTTAAGGATTGCTTTCAAATTTCATTAGAAGAATTATTTCCTAATGAATTAAAATTCGTTGTCGATCATGGTCTTATGATACATGATCAACAAGATCAACGTTTACAAATGACTGCTCTTGGTAAACAATGTTTCGGTGGTGTTGTTGCTCTTTTCTATTCACCTGCAGTTAAAAATCATATTTTAAATCTTCAAGGTGGTGAACAATTTCTTGTCGATCCTGTTCAAGCATTAAAACAACGTCAAAGTCCGTTTCAACCTATTCCTGATACGACAACAGCTGTTCGTCGTCGAATTCTTCCTACAACACCATCAATTCCATTAACAACTTCAATTCTAACTTCACAACAAACTCAACAAATTGCTAATAATCAAATACGCCGTTCTTTCTCGTCATTGGCTCGTATCGATACATCAAAACCATTTGAATTCGGGAATATACTTTTTTCGGGGAGGTGTAATCAAAAATGTCCATTCTGCATCGGTCATCAATTAATTGACACTCCAGATAATTTACGTCAACAAACATTAAATAATCTTGATAAATTTATCTCAATTTTAAAACAATCACAAACAAAAAAAATTATTCTTACCGGTACAAGAACTGATCCTCAACTCTACAAATACGAAGAACAATTAGTCAATGAATTACGTTCGCATTTACCAACTATTCATATATCATTGCATACCAATGGTTTATTAGCTCTTTCGAAAATGAAAGTCTTTCGTACGTATGATTCTTGTACGATTTCAATTAATTCTTTCGATCCACAAACATATGCAAAACTTCACGGGATTAAACAAATGCCAAATTTAAAAGCCATTCTCAAACAAGCATCGAATGTTCCTATCAAACTTTCATGTGTCTTAACAGAAGATAATATCGATCAAGTCGAACAATATTTAAACAAAGCGAAAGAACTCGGTATTAAACGAATTGCTTTTCGACATATCTATGGTGATCAACGTCGTTGGCCAATTCCTAGTTTTCAAAATAAAAAACCGATTAAATATCATCAAAACAATCCTGTTTACGATTTCGATGGTATTCAAGTAACACATTGGATATTTGACAATACATCGGGACGATCATTGAATTTATTTTCCGATGGAACATTAAGTGCTGAATATCTTTTAACTAAAGCTCCTAATCAATCACTGTCTTAGACTTACTCGTGTAAATATTTTCATTTTTGAATAAACTGATGAGTTTCTATGGCTTTATTCTATAGAGAAATGTGTTGAAAATTTTTACAAACGAAAAAACCTGAGAGAAAAAGAAATGAAAGAATCTGAGTTTAATTTCGATAATAATTTAACATTGGATGTGTACGCCATGTCCATTTGGCTTTTTGAGCTAGAATATCATTGCGAAGATTTTGTGCAAAACAAATGCTGAGAATCTAAAAACGAGAAGAAATTCGAAATCATTTTTCAAAAACTCGAAAACTATTTGTTTACTTGTAATACAGTCAAAATAACAATAACTATTGCCACTGGTAAAACATGTCTTCCAAACCATTGTGAAGCTTTTGGCAAACATCCTTCCGTATAAATCGTATTCGTTACCTTAAAAACAACAATAGAATTTGTTGTTTTCAGAAAATCAACTCACAGCTGATGGTTCTAACATTCCATATCCGCACTGTTTATTATTCTAAAAATCAATATCAAATATTTATACATCGAAAATAACTTTTTGTTGTTATTGTTGTCTACATGAAAATACTCTGGCCGACAACAACTTGCTGGTACACCGCAAGCTTCAACACTTCCGACAAGTTTCGATGAACAATTGAAATAGACGTTGCTCTCCCAATTTCGATAATTGTTCACTCCACAACAATGAAGCCAATGACGTTGAGTCCAGTCAATTAAATTCTGTAGATCAGGATCATCACGATAACTTTGAATCATAATCAACAATTGTTTTTCACCTTCGTTTTTAACCTATAGAACGAGTTCAAAATTAAAACGGAAGTCGACTAGTTTTCCGTTCAAACCTTTTCACGATAAATAAAAACCAATGTACCAAAAGCAAGCTGCGCAAAAAATATAATAGCAAGAGCAAAACTGAACTAAAGAAAAAAAAGATGTTCATGATTGAATTTTGTTTTTGCTCGAAAATCATAGTGACATACGAGAAGTAAGAGACAAGTATTTTCTCTCAATGAACCAACACAACCTGCGAAGCCAATAAGAAACATAAAAACTCCGACAAGAACAAAAACTAATGCTGGATCGAAAAATAATGTTCCACCCATGGTCAAACGTCCGAAATTATCAAAAGTTTCTTTTTCAATCCACGCGTAGATACCTATCGCAGCGATCATAAAACCAAGAATCTAGACATAACAGCTGGTTTCAATAAATATTTAACAATATGTTCGCGTCTTACCCAAAATAGTATATTGAAACTAAACATTAGATATCTAGAGGGGAAAAGGTCGTCATTTCGATGTAAAACATCAATATTTTATCTTACTTCATGCATGAACTGACTTCAGTTTGATCACGTTGTCGTTTTCGAACGACTTTATGAAAACGTGGAGCCATAGGAACGATTGTATCTGATTCGTAACTAGTTGCTAAACTTGTTAAACGTTTCGATGTTTGTGTACGAATTGTTGTTGGATGACATCGTTGTGTATCAACTACAATGATATCCTTAACCCGTTATATATTGAACTAATCCAAGGAAAATCTTCTTTTGTCTTCCAATCGAGTTTCTCCTATCGACATGATAGATGTCATGAGATGATCGTTTGAATAAGAGTGTTGATTAGACGTGATTTTATCAAAACTATCATCGTTGATCAGAGAATCCGGGGGAAATATAAGAAAATGAATTTCAATTTGAAGATAACATATGTTATCAATGAAACGGAAAGCCTACGTAACTCATTAGGGAAATTGATGCGCAAATGTATTTTTCCGTAGCAAGATTGTAGTTAATATTTTATATTTAATCAGGAAGAAAAAACTATCAACATATGCTCACTTAAAATCAGTACGAGTGTGAACATCAACAGCACTAGAACATTTTCTTTTCCTTTTTCTAAGTGTAGCATGAAGAATAGAAAGAACAAGTTTCAGTACACATTTTTATATAGTATTCGTTAAATCACGAATGTAAACATTGAAAACTGAATCACGTTGTTTATTTTCTGAAATTGATAGATCTTGAGAACGACGAGCTTCATCCAAGGCTAATTCTTGTGTTCGTCGTTGTTCATCGAGTTCGTATTGTTGTTTTCGAAGTTGTTTAGCAATTTCAATATCTTTTTGTCGATTTTCTTTGTTTAAATTATGTTGTTGAATTGAAATGACAAGAGTAAATGTTCCGATGCTCAATGGAATTAAAATTTGAGAGATTAATTTCAAAATCTCGCGAATCGACACACAATTACATCGTTTATATTCTTTAAATGACGGGACTATTTTCATTGAACCCGACATTCTCGTTCGATAGTTTTCAAATGGAAAAATAAGAACAAATTTTTCTTTTTAAACGAGATTTAGCTCAATGGCAAATATTTATCATTAAATAAAAGATAAGATATTAGTTTGTTATGACTGAGACAGTCACAACTAAACTAGTTTGATTTGTGTCATTAAATATTTGACAAATGATCTGTTAAAAATGAGATTCGAGTCGTCGTCGAATGAAATTCAATTTCTTCTTCCTGCTTTTCGTCTGACGCAAAGCATCGAGATAGGCGATCGTCGTCGTTGTAACAGATGGTACTCAATGACGATGATGATGATGATCACTGTGTCGAAAGAAATTCAGAGGAAAAGAACAAGAAAATCGTTGATGTCAATGTAAAAGCGAGAGAAAAAGAATTTCCCGTCTCAATCAGTATGTGGATTTAACATTCTCGTCTACGTCATTTGCTTGTGTTAACATATAACAAGAGGAAACAATTTTCTTTCTTCTTCTTTTTTCAAGCAAATAACTCGGAATAGGAAAACGAGTGAGTGTAGCAAAATTGACTAGAGCAGAAAGAAAGAAACAAATTAACTAGATTGATCTTAAATAGTTAGACGAAATTCTAATTAAAACATTTCCAAAATCGACAAGCTCAATCATTGATATAAATAGGTACTTATTTAATTGTTTCTTAGTCTCTTGATAATTCATTTCCGTTGTTGCCCTTCGTTTTTTAACAATCTATTGCCACTTTAGACACGTTCAACGACGAGAAACACTTCTATTCTTCTTCTTCGAAACATTTTTCAGATATGTTAAATTCAACATTTGCTAATCAAAGTAACAATGATTTCGATTACAATACAGATATATTTCCATTGTCTTACGATGACGATGGTTTGGATTCATCAGCAATAAGATTAAATCATTCGTTCTACGATGATATTCTCTCGAATTACAATTCGACATTGAATAAAACAAATTCATCGAATTCAAGTCCATTTACATTCATGATTTTAATCGTTATGTCGTATTTAATTTTAACAATTATTTTGCTAACATTTAGTTTGTACAAACAACGACAAACTGAAATCGAGAATTTCTATTACGGTGATTCGGACGAAGAGATCGAACAAGGCAAACGTTTATTAAAATGGAAGAAATATCTTATCAATAAAATTCGAAAAGGTGATATGCAACCGTTAATTACGAATCAAATGCAAGACTCGAAAACATTTCCCTTGGACATTGTTTGACAGAACTAGTGGAAAAAAAAACGAGAGAATATATTGCTCAAGAAAGTCTTAATGGATTAGCGATGAACGATTCACTCTCGTAGCTCTTCGTTTTAGCCTTTAGGCAAGACATGATTTTCATTTTCATCGACGAACAATACAATTATTTTCCATTTTGTGTGTGTTTTTTCTTCTTCTTGTATTTGAAAAAAAAGAAAAGGTACGATGATAACAATAAAATTCGTCTCTAATGATTAACACTCGAATCTAGTCGAGTCGGTCTTTTATATGTAAATATGTAATGTCATCAAATAACTGAATTAATGATCTTTGATTAAACGATACGAATTCTCAAGAATATTTGATACTACTTGAATAGATAGGAAGAGAATAAAAATGATTATCATTTGCATAAATTGATTAACTCAGTGAAATAACTTGAAGGTCGCTCTTTCTTCGTCTCAATTGAGTGCATCGATAAACAGCATATTCAAAATATTTACATAGGAAATCATGTCGTTTCTCTCCTTCTTTTTTTTAAGACAAAAAAAAGTTTTTATTGTGTAATTTCAATTGAAATGAGAATAAAATGAAATCTCGGATTGTTTTGTTCATCGTCATTGGCTGATTCGAATGTAATTAAATCGATAAGATTCCAATCGAGCTGAACTAATGTCGATTTCTTGACGAATAATTTCACTTTTTTCTTAAATAATTTAACATTCGATTTAAAAGCAATGAGATGAATTTCTTGAGCATCTTGCGACGCAGATTGTAATTCAATTGAATGAACATTAAAAGTCGAATTTGAATCCTCTAACGAACTGATTAACATCGATTTTCCACATGAATTCAAAACAATATACGGCGAACGATGTCGTCTCGTTTCGTTTTTGAAAATGACCTCATATCCTGTGCCTTTGCATTTGACATGTTGTAAAGCATGATCTTTATACATATAGGATGCGTTGTGCCAACGAAGATTCTCGTAACCGTACGGAATATCACCGAGGTCGTTCGTTGCTGAGAATTTCTCGTTGAGATCGTCGAATGTGATCAGCCGACGAGTGGGCGTTCGAGAAGGATCGTGTCGTAGTTTTTCTCGATGTTGTCCGCGTATTTGTGCGCCTGGAAATGGCGGTTGAAGGAGAGCAAATGGTGCTTGCTGTTCTTTGAGATGGATTATATGTAGATCTTCGGCGGGTGATAAATGAGAAGCGATTTGAAAGAATGTTCCAGGTAGAAGAAGAATTTCTTCTTCGTGTTTGAAATACGAATGCGAACGAATTCGACGACCTGTTTGAGTTTCAATTGAGAATAACGTTCGTACACCTGTTTTACCCAAATAGAGCGGTGATTCGAGGATTTTTAATGACAATGTACATGAGCTCAATGCCCACCAAGCTTGTTGTTCGATTGTCGAATATTGAGCCGATAAATCACCGCGAACTCCACGCCAAACAACGCCTTCAACTGCTGGTAATTTAAATAAACCGGTTAAAAACAATTTCAAATATCTAAACCAAGGTTTTAGTTCTTGTCGATTGACACCACGCAAAGCACGATTCAATTTCGCGTAGAGACTCTGTTGACTGTCCGTCCATTCCATTGTATAAAGATGAATCGATGCAGATTCATCTTGAGTAAGACCATCGTCGGGATTTCGACAGTTTTGTTTCGATATCCAAATAAATTGTGCAAGATTTTCAATGAGACCGTACAGAGGTTGACAAGCATCTTCTAACGAGAGTAATGGTTCGTGTTCATAGCCAGCTATGGGCTGCAAAATATTCGTTGGTTCATCTTGAATATTCGCTAAGAAACGAGGGTTTGCATTTGCCATTTTTTGTTTGTTTGTTTGTTTACGAGAACAAGAAACTAAGTTCAAAGAAAATTAACATGGAAACAGAGGAAAAAAAGAAGAAGAAAGTTATCACCATGGAAACAAGCCGAAGAAAAAACTTTTTTTTTATTCGTCCGTTCTTCTTCTTTCAAAAAATATTTTTTATTTAATCAAGAGATTGTAATGGTTGTTGAAACAAAGATTAGCATACGACGATCAACAATCAAATTGTACAAATAAAAAACATTGATTTGATGTTAAATGTCATGTACAACGGTCATTTGATCGATGTGTTTGTCATTGATCTATCTTTTTCTTGTTTTAATACATTCAAATCAATCGAGTAACAGAGAGTTTTGTTTTTTTTTTTATTTTGAAAAATCTTTTGATTTAATAATTTTCAGTAAAATATCATCGAATATGTTATTTTACCAATTGGGCTGTTCATCGAACGACGAAAGAGGCCAGTTTACTTCCCGAAGATATACCAGCTGATTTATGCACACATATTTTCTATGCTTTTGCAAGTATCGGAGGTTTAACATTGAATGCTAAACATCCGAATGATTTGGGTGTACATCAAGGACAGAAAGTTCGAGGGAATTTTAGAAGATATAGATTCGATTTGTTTTGTTCGTTTTCTAGCCACTTTATCCTCGAATTATGAAATTAAAAGAAAAAAATCCCGATTTGAAAATAGTGATTTCATGTGGTGGATGGGGAAATTCAGGTGAATTTGATTCAATAGCTTCATCGGAATCATCACGGTAGTGAAAATCAATTGAACTAAATGAAAATAATTGTGCAAATGTTGTTGTTGTTCAAGAGAAACATTTAGTAAAAATGCAGCTGCATTTTGTCGTGAACATGGTTTCGATGGCGTCGATTTAGATTGGGAATTTCCATCGGCAAGTCAACGAGAAAATTTCGGATTATTAGTTAAAGTAATTCATTCATTCATTCATCCAATCGATTTGAATACATTCAAGATTTAGACAATGCATAAATATTTTAAAAAAGAAGCAAAAAAATCGGATAAAGATCGTTTATTAATTGGTTTAGCTGTAGCTGCTGGAAAGTTGCTTATTAAACAAGGATATGATGTTCCCGTTCTTTGCCAGTGAATATCCTTTAAAAAAATTGAATTTTGACTGATGAATACCCGATGTCCTTCGTTTAGTTATGTTGACATGATTAATGTAATGACTTATGATTTATACGGAGGTTGGACACCGAAACTTGGTCATCATAGTGCGTTGTTTCATCGACCAGGAGAGAAAGGAATGGAAAGAGAATTGAATACAGTTTGTGTTTTTTTTTGATTAACTCAAAGAAGAAAAAACATTGGCCTTTTTTTTTAGAATAGTTCAATGTATAATTGGATAAAAGCAGGTTGTCCACGCGATCGTCTTGTTGTCGGTATACCGGGTTACGGTCGAGCATTTCAAACAAGTATCAAAGATCCAATAAAAGCGTATGGTGAACCTGCAAGTGTCAGTTCGATTTCATCGCCTTATTTAGGTGAAAGTGGTTTACTTGCATTCTACGAAGTAAAACATTTCTTTTCATTAGTAAATCACATTTGACGATTATTTTGAATATAGATCTGTAGAAACGAATTGAAAGAAGGTTTTAAACGTTATTGGGATGATGATCATGAAATTTCGATTAGTTTTAAAGATGGAACATGGATCGGATATGATGATGTTGGCAGTGTGAGAAATAAAGTAAGATGAACGATTCGTTCGATTGAAATTGATCGAAAGTTTGTTTGATTGAAGTGTAAATATGTGAAACGAGAAGGTTTTGCTGGTATGATGATTTGGGCGTTGGATATGGACGATGCAAGTGGAAAATTCTGTCGAAAGAAACGTAAAAAACCGTTAGTTCGTTTTCCATTGATAAGTGCAATGAAAGATGAATTCGAAAAAGAAGATTTAACAACTGTGAGCACGACACCAATTCAAACAACAACATTATCTAATGGATCGAGTTTATTAAATGGCGAATTTCAAGATCTTTTAGATGAAATGTTTGATGAAACATCATCGTCAACAAAAACACTATTAGTTCAATCATATTTTCATTTCATTTTTCTTCCTTTTGTTCTGTTCCATCAAATTCTAATAAATTGAACAAGGTTCGCGTGTTTTTTTTATTTCTGAAGAAAATGTTTTCAAAACAAAAGAGACGAAAGTACACGTTCATCAATCGCGGATCATTGTTAATATTCTTGTGTACTTGTATTCTTCATTGATATTTATTTACTGCGACGTTTTTTCATAAATCGTGGGGAATTTTCTGTTTTAACTGCGGCAAAACCTTGTCGTGCATCAACACTACGACTTGCTCGTGCTCCACTCGATGTCAGACAATTGCATGTATTTGGATCGAGATATTCACCATTATTATATGCACAAATTTTATCTCCACAATCGCATAAACCGGTTTCGGCGTCTACTGTTGATGGACAATTGACAGCTGATTTTGTGCCTAGAAAACGAAGAAACAAAAAAGCAAATGTTTGAAAATAAGTCGATTATTTTACTTTCTACGTATGGTATTTGAAACTTATCACTATATTGCGATTGAATATAGTTGCATGTAACGAAACGTTCGATACGATCGGGATAAACACAGTGTGTTTGACCGCAACCCATGCGTGTTAAATTGCTGATCATCGCTTGTGTATAATGTAAACAGGTATTTCCACCGTCGACACAACCGCTACCGTAAATGAAGTTTTCTTTTTCGGCTGCAAGCATATCATCGATTAAGTCTCCTGGACTCGAACGAATTTCAGTTGCCATGACGATATTTTGACCGTTTTTCCATTTATATTTCGGACTTAAACGATTGACAGCTAGATCATGTTCGAATGCGCATAGATTAGCGTGAGCTTGAGCTAATTTAGCTAATTCATCATCCCAATAGAGTTTGAACATATATTTTGAGCCAACTCGACTACGATAATCATTATGAACATAGAGAAGTTCATCTTTCTCATCCTCAGTAAATGGAACAACAGTGCCATATGGATTTGGACCAAAACTAAGTACACAAAAAGAAACATGATTTACCGCCACATGATTTCATTTTACTTACCACATTGTATGATCTTGTGATAGATTTTTATATGCTGGATCACATGTAGCACGATTGTCCATTAGTTTTAAAGTTGGACTGTCGAGTGCATCTGTGCAATAACGATAGGTAATTTTTGTATCATTGGTTTTACATTGTTTGTACACGGATGTTCGCGAGAGATAATCACAACCAGTGAAAACCGTGGGATTATTATTCATTGTATAACTGCTCAGACATGTAAGTGTTGTCTGTCGAAAATCATAACAATAATTGATTAAACCTTGATAATTCGCTGTCATTGAACACCATGGTGTTTGACCATTATCTCCATCGGTTGTGCAATCGGTGTATGGTTTACCATTATATGTGAATGGAAACACGCAATTTTTCTTGTAAACAACGGGATAGATACGAGACCCTTGAAGTTCACTCAAAACAGTGCTTAAGAGTGATGCACAAGAGAAAAGTACGATGAATATGAGACACGTTCGAACACTCATACTGAAATCGAATGGAATGTTTTTGGAGGTATATGAAAATTGCTCACGAAATCAGAGAGAATTTATACCGATTTCAAAGCGTCATTACATCTACATATGGTACAATTTAGTCAATGAACTGAAACATGTAGGAGTGTCCTTTCAAATGCTCTCATGCATACAATATTTAGTCACATCTGGTGATTTGCTTTTCTAATGAAGTTTGCAATTCGTAAACAGATTTTTCTTTATATTTGATTAAATCGAACTTTTAGTAGGTTTCAAAACAAGCGAAGCGTTGTGTTTTTTTCAGAAAGTAATTCATCCGAAAATGTCATGTCCTTTTGTGTCCTTAGAGGTTTCCATTGATTTCGGTAGTCAATCGCAATTCAAATTTTCCATACGCACATCTTGAACTTCG
>ERZ778020.1916-NODE-1916-length-16351-cov-3.562224_pt1 | contig 16351 bp, 15 predicted proteins | sample MGYA00375750_ERZ778020 | MGnify/ENA primary metagenome ERZ778020 (study PRJEB29350, sample SAMN05389818) | bioreactor metagenome | isolation source: Ammonium sulfate bioreactor | place: South Africa: University of Cape Town | collected 2014-03-17 ...
TTACCTGTTATTTTTCGACATTTTAAATTTTTGCATAAGGGTTCGCTTGAAATTCATTCGTTTGTTTAATGGACGTGGTTTGGTTCTTTCGATAAAATTTGCTTTTGTCGGTGTTATGGCTGACAACGGCGGACGGAAAGGATTGTCCGATGTATAGGAATCGGATGGACTTGGAGGAACAATCAGTGGCGAATGAGTAGCCGATGGTGTGACGGATATCGAACGAAGAGGAGAGATTACATTGAGTTTATTACGAATTTCTTGTTCGTAGGATGAAATATCGTGACGTTTCTTGCGATTGGGAGATTTATCCGGATTGAGAATTTCATTGAGACCTGTTGAATAAGAAAACAAAAAGTCGAAATAGGAAATTCGATGTATTTGTTTCTTTTTTTCGTACCCATGAGATTATTTTTCACTGTAAGTGATAAATGTGTCGTACTACGAAGAATTTCCAACGCACGAACATGTGTTACATATCGAAAACATTGACCGTTAACACTTAAAATCTATTTATCACACACAAAAACACAATCAAATTTGAGAGACGAAATAAAAAACAAACGAACTTGATCACCACGACGTAAACCAGCTTCGTAGATCTTCGATTTTTTCTCGACTTTCGAAACAAAGATGCCGTTATTAGTTAGAGTATCGCTTCCGCCAAGAATATTAAAATTCAGCACATCGTCTCGTGTCGAACGTGTCATTGTTATCGTTCGAATCGTTGCTTTTGTAAAACAAGCTAAATTTATCAAATATCTCCACGAACGAATTTGCTACAAAATCGAAATCAATAATAAAAACAAAACAAAACAAAAGTTCTTTTACTTCAGTTTCATGATTTTGTAAACGATCATCGAATGTTTCTAAAAACTCGTAGAGATCCATGTTCGTTTCGAAATCATTGAAATGATTGTTGACCCAAGATAGAACAACACGTGCTATGTGTTCGCATGAAGTCGAACGAATATTCTGATCGAAATATTCGAGTAATTTCGTTGTAATAACAAGTGGATTGTCGATAAATGTTCGATAGGTGAGAAGGAAATCCTGAACATAATTCAGATCATCATTTAATTGATGTTCATCGACAAGTAGATCGAGAAGTTTTTCAGTTGTCGCCTGAAAAAACGAAATTATCAAATATTTCGTTCGTTTTTTTTTTGTTTTTGCAATTCATACTTTGATCACAATTTCACGTGGAATATGTTCGTCATCATCATTGACACGTAATTCTTTGATCATGACAATTTTTTCGTCTTCTTCGATCTTTCGAATATTTTTCTCGCCTTGATTTAATATAGCATAGTAATCATTTTGAGCAATAACAACGAATTGACAATCATCAACGCGAGTTTTCATGATTCCTGTGTGAAGATATTGATCCAATGTTGGACCACAACCAAAACTTTGTCCGACAGTTAGCGTTCGAATTAATTGACCATCGATTGTTTCATCATCGATGATCCCATTGATCATAACTGACCAAGAATCATAACGTTCACCATCATTCATAACAATCGTTTGAGCTTTATCAATTTGAGCATAGACAAGAACTTTACAAAGTTCACGACGAACATGTAAAGTTAAATTAGCAAAAGCGGGAAAATGTAGAAGAAATTCGAGAATAGCTTCAATATCATCATCCGTACGTTCGTTTGCATCTTTCATTAGAACTTCACGAATATGATCATGAATGGGAAATGAATGCTGAAAAAAAAAACAAAGCAGATCCGATAGACTTTTTTTTCTCTTTCGACAAAAATTTACTTCGGATGATGTTTCCGATTCATCGTCGGATTCATGTACACTTATGCATCGGCTGATTGCTCCATCATCATTCTGTCCGAGAGAATTTTCTCCATTATTTATCATTAAACAATCTTCACCGTTGGTTGACGATTGCATGACATCCGAACCCGAATAAGCACTCGATGTATCACTGGCACGTGAATGTGAACTACGTGTCATTGAAGAGGAGATTTCATTGGCATTGGAACGCTGAAAGACAAAAAAACAGCAAAAAATATGATTCGAATGTCATTTTTCGTTTTCTTACTTGACGATGAATTGAATTTTTCTTTCGAATTAAATTTGAATCCATTAGATTTGTTTGTTGTTCGTCAATCGATGATACGGTTTGTTCGTGCTGACGATTATGTTTGTTACTGATGCGCTTCAATGAATCGTGCTTTTGCACAACATGATCAAGCTCGGGATAATCAATCTATTAAACACAAAGAAACAAAAAAAAAACGAAACGAATAAGCAAAGAAAAAACAGCAAGGTAAATGATCAATGTGTGACGAAGGGTAATTTCTCATTTTTTTTTCTTCTTCTCCTTTCGCAATGTTTATTGTCGATAATTAAACAAATTTCGATGTCATGTCTACTTACAACAAGCATTTCCGATGGTTCGAGTACGACACATTCATTGATTCGATACTGATTGTTAGGAGTTCGTTTGCCAAAACTAAAGAAAAAAAAATTACCAATGATTATGTCATGTATATACGCGTAAATGTCGTTCGATCTGTTCAAGGTCTACAGTTAACGTTTAGTGATGAGAGAAAGAGAGATGTTTAGTATGTGTACGGTAGCAAAAAAAAGAAAAGAAAAAAAGAACGAACAAGGTTAACAAACTAAAAATTCATTTGGCCTCTCGTTCGCGTTGTTTTTCAAAGGATACACGCATGTGTTGTGTTCGATTTTGACATACCTAGCTCGTGGTAAATACATTGTAGATTCAATAAAAACAGAGCCAGATAAAAGAATGTACCAACAGGTATTTAATTCACCACGACTAAAAATAAAAGAAACAATTTGTAATCATAAATCGAAATAATCGAGTTTTAAATTGAAGACAAATATTTAATCGATCACTTTTTTTTTCGTTTTGCTTTCAAATATATGAGCATATAAAAATTCTCTTGTTTTTATGACTACGATTTTATTTTTCAATACAAAGAACAATGTACACAAAACGTGCGTATTTTATCAACATGATTCTCATCGTTGATGTGTTTACTTACACTTTTCATTGTGAACATTATTTTTGTTCTCCTACGCGCACGCATATAGTACAACAACAACTACTAATCACACTCGACGAATGTCACTGATAAAGACAGATATTCGAACTCGAGTAACAGCTATCAAGCTTTTTTTCTTTGCTGTTGTCTTCTCCGTTTTCTAATCGTTCAGAAGGAAACGATCTGATGATATATATATATCCCGTTCTATGTATATTTTATCTTCGATTGATGATGTAATATCTTAGTTTAGACATAGAGTAGATGATGGCACATCTATCATCGCAGATAGATAATTGACCGTGACCGTACTCAAACAATAAGTGCAAAGAAAAGTATTTAAGTATCTAATCATCATGATAAATAAGGATGATGATGATATATTCTCATATGATTTCAATAGACATAACAAAACCTCAATGTCGATTTATGTGTGCAAATGATAAATGAATGTAGAAAAGAAAACAAACCTGAATAGAACTTGATGAGTATCATGAATTTCATAACGAATTGTTTTGCACAAATGACGAATGTTTGATTCACGTAATGATGATAATGCTTCTAAATGTTTTAAATATGCATTAATTGTAGTTAAATCCTAGAATGAACAAAATAGACAATGAGACAATTTATACAGTATTCAATTGATTTCAACATTGAACGAGAGAATAGGTGTAGAAAGTGACTTTTCTTTTTCCTTCCTTCTTTTAGAATATCCTTCTTCTTTTTTTTTTAAATTGAACTTTCAGACGTAGACAGGCAGACAATAGATGGCTGACCTCTAAGATAGAAAGAAAAAAGGAAAAACCAAAGTAAAAAAAAAGAAAGAAATCTGTACCTATATAGACATAGTTGTATGGACAACGGATGAAAGAGTATGTGCACATATACTTGTATGTATGTACAATCTCACCCCCGCTTCTCCTCTCTTCTCTTTTTTTTTCTTTCCTTTGCCCTAGTATGTGCATGTCCTAACTTCAATGATTAACCATATAGTTCTCTATACTCAATACAAGTTGGCAATCATTTTCAATCGTAGTGTTAGCGATGTCCGCAGACAGAATGGAAGAAGAAGAATAGACAAACACAACCGAGAGTATGTGTGTGAGGGAGAAGAAGAAGAAAAAGAAAAGCTGTCTTAGTCTAGTTGTTGTTTCTTCCTTATCTTCTATTGATGTGCGCATTGAACAGTTGTTGCGCACTCGTTTGTATTTTTCTGTTCAACGATGTGTTACTTCTCATTGATTTCTTGATTTTTTTTTCTTCTTCTTCTTCTCTTCAATGTAAAACTCTCATTTTAATTTACATAATAGTAATAATAATCATTACTATATAGACATCATACGTATATACTTCAGATCACAATACATTACGTCAGTGTTAATATATACATGTCGGGCGAAGTTGAAAAGGGTGAACATGTCTATTTAATCAGATCCAACAGCTTCCAGCTGAGAATAATAATACATATATATGTATATATGTATGTGTGTATATATATCGAACATATAAATTAATCATTAGTATAAGCAAAAGATACTATGACTGACGGCAAATCACAACTGATGATCTTGTTAGAAAAAGGGAAAATCAACAGACGATTTCGAACACAATGTTCGATCGGGAAGATAAATATTGAAACGATTCATTTTCCTCGTTTTTCTTGCCATGTTCAAATGTCAAGATAAAAAAAAGTAAACACTTCATTGTATTTAATTGTTTTCGAGTATAAACATCTGTTCAATAGTACAACATGCGCGTTAACTAACCTGAGTTGTTCGTTCGGCTGGAATTTTCGACACACACTGTCGAAATGGTAATTCAGTTCCATATGCTGATAATGCCATTGTATTATTCGGAGATCACCGGAATGTCATTGTAATAGTTTCATTGAATATTTTCTTCTATTTGAAATCAATCTATAAAAAAAACAAAAACAAATTTATATTTATATGCATATTCAGATTTGTTTGAAAGAGTCAGACAGACGGAGAGAAAATTTTTTAATTTTATTGAAAAAACAAGACAAAAAGTGACAAATTTTTATTCTTATTCAAGAAAAACAACGTCAGAGAGCGAGAGAAAGAAAGCAAGTAAAACGAACAAATAAAGCATTGCAAATGAAGTTCATATTCGTTTCGTACTTTTTCTTATGGTGTCAAAAACAAAGAAAACAAAATCTATACAAATGAAAAATAACTAAAGAACAGAGATAAATGTAAAATGTAATTCGATCTCGAAAAGAAATTATATAAGCTGATTGATATGGCTCGATCTTATTTGAAAATGAAAAGATACATCAAATGTAAATACTTCGTTTTGAAGACATAAAACGCAAGCATTACTTTTTTTTTATTCGCACTAATCTCAAGGTTCGTTGCCAAATTTGCACAAGAAAAAACACACAAACAAATCTTATGTCATCAATACGTTAACATGTTTCGAGGCGAAATACTGAAGTTTGTCGTTTTCATTTTCTTTTTTTTTTCTCGCTCACTTTTCTCGGTTCTTTTTTTTTGCTGCATGTACTCACTCATGTCCTCCAATGAAGAAGAATCGAAAGAAAAAAAACAGATTAAAGTTCTTTTGTCTTACCCATTCTCAAAAAAAATCGAAATACCGAGAAAAGAACGAACGAGAGAGAAAAAAGAATGTCTTATAAAAGTAACTTTGCTTTATTATGACCAATAACAATCATGCATTTTTTCGTTTCCCCTCCTCCATCTCTCTCTCTGTTCCCTACGTGTATATGTCTTATATACAATGCAAGTGATGATAGCAGAAAAAAAAAGAAAATTTTAATAATTGATTAACTGGATTGATAGGGGAGATTAGCAAGAGTTAGAACTAGTGGAATGTTTGACTGAGATGGCGTAGATGACGATGATGGTGATGATGATAACGACGACTCGGATGGATTTGTTGTGGTTGTAGGTGCAAAAATAATGTTCATACCAGTAGCGTTGAGTGTATTCAAACCGATCGTATAAGGAGCGGACGAATTAGATGATTGAGAATCGTTTGGAAGAAAACATGGAATTGAAATTGGGTGAGTAGATGATGATGATGATGATGCAGAGGAAAGTGTTTCAATCGGTTTCACTTTTGGTATGTCACCGGTAGATTTCAATTTTGGACGTTTCCCAGGAGGAAAATCATTTGATTGAGCTATTGAATCGAAATAAATCAAGAAAATTTCAATAGAAAACAAAGATTATTTACGATCTATGGATGGATTTATTCGTTTCTTTCGTTGATTATCATCAATACAAATAACATCGTTATTATTCAATGTTGTAACCGGTATTTCAGGAATTGTTTCAACAATCGGCTCATCTTTTGCTAAACATGTTTGAATAAGAGCTTTGCCAGCTTCACTTGTTATCATCGGCTGTAATTTTGCCGTTGCATACGTATAAACATGACCTGTTTCCGAAGCAACGAGTAGCATAACTTCAGTGCCGGTTAATGTTGCTAATTCATAAGCTTTTTTCATAATTCCAGTTTTACGTTTGGAAAATGTTGTATATCGTCGAATTTTATTTTCAATGTAAGCCATTTTGATTTTGACTCGACCGAGAGTTTTTTTCGCTTTCTTTCGATTATTCGTTGGTTTTGCTGTTGATTCATTGACTCGATCATTTGAATCATCTTCGTCAAGAAATTCATCGTCTTCATCATCCGAAGTTGTTGAACTTATTGATTGATAATGAATTGCACTGTTCGATTCTTGAATTTCGCTATTTAATGTCGTCATTACTGTTATTGATTTTTGATTAAAAATTATTCGCAAACAACAATTATGAAAAGATTGTATTACACTTCGGTTTGTTTTTGGCACAATGATTCAACTAGACAAAGAAATAGGGGCGGAGAAATTGTTTCATTGGTTGAGTAAAGCAATCGATATGTTTCACGTCAACGACATCTTTATTGATATTCGTTCGTTTATTCAACGCACGAACGAACATAGAAATAGAAGAAGGAAGGAGAGAGTGTGAGATTAAGACTGTAAAGTATCAAGAATATAACAAAAAATCTTTATAGGCTGATGAAGAAAGTGAATTTCCATATTCTATTATTTGAAATAGAATGCTTTTTAGAAACTATCAGTCGATAATTTATTCATGAAAAATTCGTCATGTTCATAGTTCTGTTTTTTTAATATTGTGCTTGAGTAGCTAAATAAATTTACAAACTACTGGCAAAATGTGTTTCTATTCGGATTTAAATGATAAAGTTCAATATGTTGAGTACTAGAAGACAAACGTCGTGAAAATCATCTGAGAGATAGAGGGTCGAATATAAATCTACTATTTTATTGGTATAAAATTGAACCAATGCTGATATTTTTAAAATCAATCTGTGTGTATATATTTTGGTTTCGTTTTATTTCATCAGATTTTAAATAATGTTAAGTCCAAGTCGATCACCAACTCAATCATTAGTTAAAGCAGTTGTAACAACAGCAACAAGTGTACTTCAAGAAAGTACAAGTGCTAGTGTCGAACAAAAAGACGATTCAAATGATAATGAAGATGTTGAACCATCGAAAAAGAAATTCAAGGATGATAAAGAAACTGAAGTAAATCATCGTTGAATGAATTCTATAGATTTATTGATCATGGAAATTTTTTCAGGTAGAATCTTCAACAACAACAACAAATGAGATTCGACAACGACCGCCGAAAAAACGTAAAGTTTGCGTTTCATTTGGTTACTGTGGCGCAGGCTATTTCGGTTTACAACGGTAGATAAACGCTACGAGAATAAATTTATTGATTGAATTATTCTAGTAATGCAAAAGATAAAGTTCATCGAACAAGATGAACTCGTCGAAGCATTCGTTAAAACTGGTGCTATACCGCAAACACATGCTGATGATATGTCGAAAGTATGTTCGAATTATGTTCGAAATTAAAGTCCTATATTATCGATTTTAGATGGCTTTTCAACGTGCTGCTCGAACGGATAAAGGCGTTTCAGCTGTTGCAAATCTTGTTTCATTGAAATTATCTCCGTTTGAAAATCTTACACAACTTGTTAATGAACAATTACCCAAACAAATTCGAATGTTTGGTAAATATGTTCAAGAAAAATAATAAGATCAAACTCAACGTTTCTTAAAATTAGGTTTCAAACGTGTAGCTGCAAGTTTCAATAGTAAAAATAATTGCGATGCTCGAACATACATTTATACTCTACCAACTTATGCTTTCTGTCCAGTTGAAGAGGTTTGAAATATTGAGAAAAATAAAATTCCATAATCATAACTACATTTTCTGATCTTAGATTACTAGAGAAGATTATAAGATTACACGTAAGTTGTTTTATAAACAAGTATAATGATTGTATTTCTTGTTTATTTTTGTTAGCCGAAGTATTACAATTAGTTAAAGATGTTGCTAGTGAATATCTTGGCACGCATAATTTTCATAATTTCACGTCCGGAAAAAAATTCACTGATCCGTCAGCAAAACGACATATCATATCAATAAATGTATAAATTGAAATACAATTTTCTTTAATTTACACCTCGAATTTAGGTTGCTGATCCATACATACGAGAGAATGTTGAATTTACAACAATTACAATCAAAGGACAAAGTTTTATGTTGCATCAAATACGAAAAATGATTAGTATGACGAACATATTCGATTATACGAATAACATAATGTGATATTTGACTTTGATTTTACCTAGGTTTGGTTATTGCAATTGTTCGAGGTGTAGCAAGTCGAGATACTATTCAGCAAGCATACAATGCTGATAAGGTTTAAATTCAAATAGAAAAAAAGAAACAATTATTCAGCGGTCTATTGTAGATCGATATACCGAAAGCACCAGCATTAGGTCTTGTTTTACAAAAGGTAAATATGAAGTTGTTTATAAATGAATTTATTCGAAATTATGTTCATTTAGCTTCACTATGATCGTTATGATAGAAAATTCGGTAATGATGGTCAACATGAAGCTTTAACTTGGTCAGAAGTTGAAGTCTGTATTTCTTTGCTCTGTCTGTCGAATTCGTATTTGTTTATTTGTTTATTCGATTTAGAGTGAAGTGAATCAATTCAAACAAGATGTCATCATTCCACATATTGTGAAGAAAGAAATCGCCGATAAATCGTATCCTTTTTTCTTGTTTGAATGTTGTTGTTGGTGATTGAATTTGAGTTCGAATTAGTTTACTAGTCTAGTTTCCTTGACTTACCGTTCATTGTAATTGATTAGTATGTTGGCCTATTTGGAGCGTCTAATTATGCATACATTTTCGCCAATGGATAGTGAGGCCGATTGGCGTCTTTCATTTCCCTATCAGATTATTTTTCAAAGTGTCAGAACAAAACTAAATCCAACGGTAAGATCTAGACATGTTTTTTTTTTCGTTTTACTCATATCAGAAAGTTGTTTCGACTAATATTTTTCTCTATTCTCCTTAACTAAATCTATTCAGCATGTTTTCATGGCTTTTTTTCGGTCCGATGCTTTCACGTTATGAACATAGCAGTCCATATTTCTCGATTGTCACTTATATTATTCCCACATTACTCGGACGTTTACGTCATTTGCCTTTTGTGCAAAAAATGCTTGATAATGCTTTCATAAACGAGGTATGTATTACATCGTTGTTTGATCATTCCAATAGAACATGAGGAAGAATCTTTTTTCCTATTGAAATTTGTTTGCGTTTTCCTTGACTCTTATATAAATCTCTCAGTATATTCAAATGGTTATCATTTTTACCGTGCCATCATTTTGATCGACTCATGCCATTCTATCCTCCGGGGGCATATACTGGTGTTGGACGAGGACTGTATCTCTTGCAGCAGCAACAGGAAAGTGCTGCAAAGGTATTTCTCATTTTGTATTTGTTCTTCTTTGTTGAGAGAAGCTTCTTGTTTTGATTTTCGATATGAATATGAATTTAATTTTGCTTTGAATTTTAGTTGGGCGCCGAAGACGACGAAGACGATGATGTTGAAGAATAAAAGACCGTTGACGTTCGTTTTTTGTTATCTGTTTTTTCTGTTTTTTTTTGATAAAAAAAAGAAATAATCATGTGATCTTTAAACTTGAGAAGAAATGTTTTTTGTATAAACTATTTCTTGTTTTTTTTTTGTTAGATTAACCGAAAGTTAAAAGTAGCCTCATGGATATTGTTTTGAATGTTCATGATCGATATTTCTTTACACCATATGTTTATCCAACAGAAGGCTGGCCTGAAGATAATCTTCTTCGTCAATTAATATCCTTAACTATCTTAGTCAATATTCATGCGGTACTTATGTATTTTTCATTGGCTACACTTAACTATTTGTTCTTATACGATAAAGAACTTATGAAAAGTCCGTTATTTTTGAAAGTAAATTGAACGATATATTACTTTTTGCGGTCAATAATTTGTCATTTCTAGAATCAAATTCGAAGAGAAATTCAAGTTTCACTAATAAATATTCCATTTATGAGTATACCAACAGTTTTACTATTTCTTCTTGAAGTACGTGGTTATTCTAAATTATACGATAGTTCTGAACGTTCTTATGGTCTACTTCAATTTTGTCAAGAATTTGTTAGTTTCTTATTTTTTACTGATATGTTAATCTATTTCATTCATCGTGGTTTACATCATCGTTCAATTTACAAACATTTTCACAAAACTCATCACATATGGATTGTTCCAACACCATTTGCTAGTCATGCATTTAATTGGCTCGATGGTTTTCTTCAAAGTTCACCGTATCATATCTATGCTTTCCTATTTCCTATACATAAATTTGCTTATTTATCTTTCTTTATTTTTGTTAATATCTGGACAGTGAGTATTCATGATGGAAATTATGCTGTGCCGAAAGTTTTTCAACCGTTTATTAATGGTGCAGCACATCATACTGATCATCATCGGCTTTATAATTGTAATTACGGACAATTTTTTACATTTTGGGATCGACTTTTGAATTCATTTCGATCACCAGATATTTATGAACAAAAGAAAAAACTCGATGATTAACAATGTTCTACTTCTTCGTCTTTTTATTTTAATAGAATAAAATATGAGTAAAAAATATTTCCTTACCGCGAACGAAGCAAGTTATTGATATAGATCAGAAGAGAGGAATAAATTATACAACTAATGTGACATCGAACAGAATCTACCTGTTCATTTATTGGTTCTAATTGATTTTGTATCGAAGGTTTTGTCTAGTGAAATGAAAAGAGAGAAAAAGAGGAAGAATAGTTCGAACCTTGAACGAAATGTACATTTATGAGATATGATGCGTATCGTTCATAGTTACAGACAAGAAAAAATATTTGATTGAAATAGTAATATTGAACACTTAGAGACTCCGATAGTTCGTAGAATATGTTGTCGTCAAGAATCAAGTCAAATGATAATGATGATGATGGTGGAGAAGAATCAATTCTGCCTGGAGATTATGAGCCATGGTCAAGAAGACCTGATGCATCGGGACCATTTCAATCAGGACGACGACGACGGCCACCGCCTCCGCCACCACCACCACCGCTCTCAAGGTCGCCGGTTAGATCTGCAACTCCTCGAGTGAAAATGCATCGATCTAGACGGCGGTCACATACACCAGAAATTGTTATTGACCGACGTCATCATCATCATAATCATCATAATCATCATCGTCATCGACGTTCATCAAGTAAACGTCATATCATGACAATACCTCTTAATTATCAACCGACGCTTGGCTTATCTGATCGGCCAACACAAGTATTAGAAATTGAACGTGTTCGACGTCGTCGACATCGAAAACATCGATCACTTTGTCATAAATACGATGATAGATATTACAATCCATCAGGACCTGTATCCTATTATCAGCCAATGCAATTACCAACGATGACATCAGTCGGAAACACATCTGCTCTAATGACATACATTTCAAATTTAACTCCACAAATGATTGAAAATCTACCGAGACAAACCGTTCATTTACCACCTATACATTTACCAGGTAGTCAAGCAGATGTAAATACAGAACTCAATACAGTCGTTTTTCCTGCTGAAGTAATTAATCCAGCCGATGGAACTCTTTCAATTATTCGATCAAATTCTCAAATAAATAATATTCAATATTCACCAATGGTTTCGCCACCAGTACCCGTTCCAACACCGACACCAACACCTTCAATGGCCGTACAAGCAATGTTGTCCGGTCCATTTATGCAACAAGTCGAAAATCTTTTTCAACGAATAAAACTTTCACAAGCACAATCACCATCAATCCTACCTACTAATAACATTTCTGGTTTACCAACTTATTCATTTATTGATCCACAAAATCCTCCCATCATTAACATAGCTAATACAAATTCCTATCCTCATGCAAATATTCTCCCATACAATCCAGTAAATATCCCATCATATATTCCAACAACCAATACGCCTTATCAACCAGCAAATAGAACACCCTATCGTCCTGCTAGCAACGCACCATACAGTCCAGCACGTATGACTCCATATCAACCGACCAATGCTCGACCACATAGTTCCTATTATCCGACAACTGCACCGTACAGTCCAGCGAATTCATCAGAAATAGGTCCGTATCGTCCTGCAAATATTACACCTTATAGTGTAACACAAACTCGATCTCATTGGGATAATTTAATGTCACCAACGTATTCACCGAACTCCTTTCAATCACAACCAAATTATCAAACCAATCCTTCAATGCCTAAACCTATTCTTCGTAATGGATCGCCCAATAGTTCTATTAATACTACTTATACTCAAAATAATGTTGGTCGCCCAACGGAGACAATTGTTTGAAAATTCTCATTTTTTTTCTTTTTCTTCTCCTTCTCCTTCTTTTTGACGTAGACATGCGATGTCTTGACGTTACACATACTGAGTTGCTGTGTTAGCACCTTCTTCTATTTCATTCCAAAACATTTCTTTCCTTTTCTTCTCTTCTCTTCGTTTTTTATTGATAAAGGCACAACAATTACATGCATTCATATTTTCTATAAAATCACTGCAGAAAAAAAAAAAGAAAGATTTTGCCATCGATTACGATTGTTCTGCGGTTGCTATGAATTCTCATATTCATGTAAAGCCATGTGGATCGACAAGTAATAAAGAAAAGAACGAAAAAAAAATCATATTTCAATCACAATAATAATCATCAGAATTCTTTACTGTGTTTTACACATGAGAATTTAAAAGAGAACGAGAGTTTATAAAGTATTTCTATTATTTACTTGTAAGATTCATATTCTATGGCAACACCACGCGCTCGTTCATCGACACCACCAAATCGAACAGTTCGTTTCGATGGTACAAAATCAAAAACATCAACTAAATATAGTTTTCATATTCAAAGTGCACCACCACTTTCCATTCAACAATATCTACGTTCAACAAGTGGTGTTCGTGAAGGCGCCAAAGATTGGAAACCATCAGGTATCTATCGTCCACCAGCATTTCATGATTATGTACCACCAATAATTCGCGAACGAAAGAAACCTGTCGAACCCGTATGGCATCCGCCCGGTCGATATCAAGAAAAGCCACCGACATCATTAAGTCCAGAGAGAATCGTACCAAAATACAGTCCTGAACCAGTTTGGCATCCACCTGGAAAGACAGAACATAAGCCTGTACCTTATTTTGATCCGCCTAATCTACGATGGTCACTTAGAGAATTATTACAATCTATGCCTGAATTACGACCACAATCATCTCGGGCCTCGAGCCGTAGTCTGTCGAAAACGAGACAAAGTATTGATACTAAAGATGCGCAGGAATAGAAGACACTATCAGATGTTTTAATATCTGGTGCTAATCAAATTCAATTAATTTATAATACATGGCCCTCGATTTTTTTTTCGCTCTTTTCTTGTGTATTTCATATCAAAAGAAATAAAAGTGCTTTTGTGCTTTGGGATTTTGCTAAATGTAAGATTAAAACCAACAAATGGAACATAATATTATTTTTTATCGATCAATCAACTGTAGACATTTTTGTTTTTTTTCCCTTCTTGACAAGATTGATTGAAAACATATTGAGAGTTTTTTTCTCTCAAGTCTATCACACTGAATTTGCTTGTCTTCTTAAAAATAACATCCCGCAAATAGAAACCACACATATATAAAAAAAAAACGAAAGGAAAAATAAACTCTTTCACCTATTCTCACGGAAAATACGAATCTACCGAATATTGCCATGCATGTCCACTTGTATTACCTTGACAAATTAGATTAATTTTCAATGCATTCTAACAAAAGACACTTGATAAATATCTGTCAAGATTCGCTGTTGCCATTCGAAGTGGATACTCGATTTGACACTCGTATAAAAAACAACAACAACAACAACAGAAAAATTGAACGACTAAAACTAGGTGTTAATTGTACACTAGCTACCTGTTAGAACGAAAGCATTAAATTAACGATGAGATCAATGCAACACCTTGCTTTCGTTTTGCGATCTGATTATTTTGCACTTATGAATATGCACAAAAGTCACAAATTGAAAATGCAAATTCAATTTTATTCTTTCGCAAAAGAATGATAGAATTATTCTTGCTAGCTGTTTGATTGATGAATTGATCGATCGATCCTTTCTTATCACGTTTGTAAAGCACATCGAGATAAATGACAGAAAAAACACGCAGATCTCTTATCCAATGTTATCATACATCTACTCTTAACTGTCCCTTAGAGAGATGAGGAAAAACTATTTTCTATGCTTATTTATATTCTCTTTTATCTCTAAGCTTAATTGACAAAAATATCCTCTTAGTCTTATGACACGAACATCTGTATAGAAAATTTCCTCGAATCTAATCTTTTAATTGATAGAATTTTTTCTTCATTCGTTTTAATCCATTTGTTTCAAATTCATTCATCTATACGTACATTAAAAAGACAAAACATCTTAGGAAGCCGATTGATGTCTTTAACTATTATGATTATAGTCACACAGAGTAAATTAACATCATAATCAACGCTAGTGTTCGTTGTTTTTTCTCTCTTTTTTCTCTACAAATTCGCCCGCCTTTAACTGTCAGTCCCCTTTGGATATCTCGACATATAAATAAAAGACATTTATTTGTTGATATTGCCGCTGGACAAATACAAAAGTAAGTTATATCTCTGTTCAATTGATATTGATTGTTATTTTGTGTATTCTCATATAAACAATTTGCGGTTGAGTTCTTCTTCTTCTCATATTGACTATCGATGTCATATGGTGTCGGCTAAATTAATATAAATAAAAAACGAGAAAGAGAGAGAAAATGAAGATAATCATCTTTTCACAAGAGACTTTCAACTCGTGCTCATCACTGAAACTCTTTTCTTCTTCGTCGTCTCTTTTAATCAATGATCCGCTTTTTCATATGTTCGATTAAAATTATTTTTCAATGAACACAATGCGTATCTTTGACCTTTTTTTTCTCTTGTTTCGTCGTCGCTTTGTTCCTTTTACTACTCAAGTTAATGATAAAGAAATGAACAATACAATGTACTTGATTTTCTACACAATCATTGCCACTCATACATTTTACATTTATCGATGTATGTCAGTCTATATTTATGTTGTATATCTTTGTTTCTAACTCAAAGCAAAAGAAAAAAAAAGACAACAATGACCGTTATGAACAAAAGTATGCATCGACTAAATATGTTATTGTTATCTTTTCATCAAGTTGTCATCATCAATGCTTGAAGAGCCTTGTTTCCGATCTGAGACTATGAATATTGTCTAGCATTGCTTTTTTTTTCTCATTCATTCGAGTTTTATTTGATTAGTACGATCTTGAACAGGCACATATATGCGAATATGAAAGAGAATAACATCGATGTACTCTAATCATAGCAAGGCTTCATGTCTGCATGTCTTTTTTCTCTCTCCCTTTCATAAAAGAGAGCTCTTCAACATTCATTAAGTCACGCATTATAGTTTTAGTCAATATCAATGACTAACAACAGTCTATAAAGTGATATTCTCAATTTACACTAATGTTGTTGTTATTGTGTTTTTTTCTTCGTTTCTCACTTTTTGCTTTCAATTTTACTCATTTTCGTTTGCATTAATTGATATTTAACATTAGATAAATCGATATTTCCGATTTGATAATGATCAACTTGACTTTTCAATTTCACAGTGTTAATTAGTTTTGTTCCACTCAAGTGTGAATCCCGATCTGACAGCAATGTCTAGTGGGCAACGGCTATCATCCAATTTAGTCTCTAATGATATTAATCGAGTGGAACTTGAACAGTCAAATGAGAAGTTCCGCCTGCTCGTTCGTTTCTCGTTCTCTTCGTTCGTAT
>ERZ778020.1917-NODE-1917-length-16343-cov-3.665275_pt1 | contig 16343 bp, 17 predicted proteins | sample MGYA00375750_ERZ778020 | MGnify/ENA primary metagenome ERZ778020 (study PRJEB29350, sample SAMN05389818) | bioreactor metagenome | isolation source: Ammonium sulfate bioreactor | place: South Africa: University of Cape Town | collected 2014-03-17 ...
TATTTTATTAGCTGAAATCGGCAAATTACCAGTTAGGTAGGATATTTAATTGCGTTTTTTTTTTGTATTTTCGAAAGGAAATTCATCTCGCATTTGATATTAGTACTGGTGAAAAAGAAATGGTTATACTCGAACGTGAAGCTTATGCATTTACATCTGGTATTGCACTTGGAACGGTTCTGTTCAAAGTAGAATTCTATTCGAATAATTGATTTGAAATCTTGCTTTTGTTTGTCTTCGAATAACAGAAAGGTTTACATACGATCAATTCGAAAGAAGACTTTTTTACTAGTGCATTGCTCAGTTATATTATTGGTAAAGAACGTGTCTATTCATTTGGTTCGCTTCGTACACATATTCAAGTTCATGAATATGGTTCGATGAATGCAAATATAACGGCCACAGGCGCAATGATTGCACTTGGTTTAACATATTTTAATACAAAGAATAAGTTCGTCCAAAACAAAGAGTGTCTAAACTTGTATGTTAATCTTATTTTCATTTGTTAGAGATATAGCTGAATGGTTTACACCAGATGATATCATGCGATTAATTGAATTAATTCGTCCTGATCTTTTACTTTTACGTGTAAGTTTTTAATATTTGATTTTTATTTCGAAAGAACTTTTTTGTGTTTTGTTTTTTTCAATAAAAAAGACGGTTGTTTATAATTTAATCTCATGGGAGAGTATTACAAATACGCCGGAATGGATCGAACGACAGATTCCTGTTGTTTTAAGCAAGAATGCATTTCGAACAAAGATTTCTTTGAATACATACGATGCGGAATCGCTCACACAAGCCTACTGTTATCTCGTATCTGGCGTTTGCTTTAGTTTGGCATTGAAATATGCCGGTACGTGGAACGAACAAACAGCAAACATAATTGTACGGGAAAAACACCAAGAACATTCTCAGTTATTTTGATTATTTTGTTTTGCAGAGGAGTTATTTCAAACAGTTTCAAGTATTTATTGATCAAAGTGATCACGAACCGGAATGTTATGTACCAGACAATGCGACGTTGGAATTCGTTGTGTCTACACTTGTACTTTGCCTTGCCATGGTAAATCAAAACAAAAAAAAACACCGAAGATTTTGTTGACTTTTTCGATAATTCGATCGGTTTAGGTCATGGCTGGCAGTGGTGATCTACCATTGTTAAATCTCCTACGTTCGTTACAAACACGCGTCGGACCTGATCGAACTCATGTGACATTCGGTTCTCATGTTGCTGTCAGCATGGCATTGGGATTGCTATTACTCGGCGGTGGAAGGTTAGTATAAACGAATATCTAATCAAAAAGAAAAATATTCGATTAAATCTAGATACGGTTTACGGAATGATGATGATGCTATTCCAATACTTCTCGCTGCATTTTATCCACATTTTCCTATGCATAGCAACGACAATCGGTATGATAATCGATGTGTTTTCTGTTCTCGATAAACAACAAATTCTTCGATTGATTTTAGTTTTCATTTACAAATCTTTCGTCATTTATATGTGATGGTTTGTGAATCACGTTTGATGATAACTAAAGATGTTGTTAGTCAACAAGTTTGCTCAGTCAATGGTTGTATATATCTCAATGAAAATAATCAATTAATTACGAAAACATTTCGAACACCTTGTTTTCTACCTAATTTTCATTCGATCAGAAAACTCGAAATCAATGATCTCGATTATTGGCCAATTGTTTACGAAACTTCCGAACAAACTCAACGTTTAAAACAAATGCTTAGTCGTGATGGTTTATTCTACGTTCAAAAATCATCTCTGTTCTCATCATTTATCTCCAAACAAACGTCATCATCATCGCTCTTACAATTATTATCGAGTAATGAATCATCATTACGTACGTATTTTCATGCATTTCAATTGTATTCGGGTATTCAACGTATTATAACTGAACCAATCAATAATCGGCATGTGAAAGAAATGCATGCTCTAATTGCATTCTATGAAAAGTATACTTCTATTAAAAAATTCAAGAATTTTACGGAAACCGACGAGGCTATTTTACGTACGCAATTTACTAATATCCTCTTCAAAAATATTACAAGTAGAAAAATCAATTTCATGCTATCGATTAAAATGTAATTTGTTTTTTTTTAGAAATGAAAAATGATTTACTTGTTGCATTAAAAAATCAACATGATTCGAGACGATACGGTTTATTATTGCCAATTCGAGAATGGTTGCCAGGATTGAATGAAGAGAATCTATTAGCTCTTCTCGGTTCGTTGATAAGTTGTAGTTTTGTTTTTTGAATGACAATCATTCGTCGTTTTTAGATACAACAAGTCCAGCCAAACTCATTCGTTATGTTGTCAATCTCGGGCTTGATTGTGAATTAGCATTATATTTGCTTAATGACACGACTTTAGTTTAATGTGATATAACAAGAAAAACGTTTCTATTCGAATGTATTTTTCTTTCTTTCTTTCTTTCTTTCTACTTATTTCAAAAAAACACATCAACGCAATAAATATTTTTCAAAAAGTAATTTATGTCACGGGCAGATATCTTATATAGATATGCGTAGGTATTTCATGAGACACACCAACAAAAAGTATACTCGAGGGACAAGTACACGACACGATCGCAGTTGAGGTTATATTTTAGCTTAATTTCTGATCAAGTATAATCAAAGGAATGGTTAACATTAGAGAAAAAAAACTATTCAACCGAATCCACGATGAGGGTGTTCACGTGAATAAAACGATTGGCCGATTATTACGAATAATTTTACTTGAGAAGGACGTCATAAAAAAGCAAAAAAAATGCAACGGAAAATTTTCTTTCTCGTCTATTCACTGTCGTTTCTTTCTCACATACTGTCACACACGTGCAGTTGTTAAAACAACGTAGTCAATTGTTTGTTTAATTTACAGTAAGTAAACGGACATGCAGGTTGAAATAATACCGTCGTTTTCTTTTTTTCTTCTGATCATCGGAGACTCAACTGATATTTAAATTTAGATAACAGGACGGTCTCGTGAAAGTCGAAATGTATCGCATTAATGTTGTTAATTTATCCGTTGTACTGATAAGATCAACGATGCATAAAAGGCAACCATTGACGTAAACTGGATTGTACTTGTACAACGAAAGGCTTTTCCTTTCATTGACAAAATATACCGCTAGAATAGTTATTCACATTAGTTGATTGACTGATGGTAGTTTTTTTCTTCTTTTCTACGTCAATAATTTAGATTCATCAATTTAATTCATACTTTAAGAAACGTTTATTAATAATAAATTCGTGTTCAAAGTCAATGCAGCGAGTTTCTTCTTTCTTCTCTTTACTTATTACACGCATGCTTTAGTAATCATGTTTCTTTTTAAATCTAGTTTATTTTTCGAGAACATTTTTCTTCCAGCTCTAATAGTTTTTTGTCTTCGAATAATTGAAAACTCGGCAAAAAAAAAAACGACAAATAAATAGACCCTTAGTGGCATTTATCGCGTGTTATATAAACAACAGAACATTTTTTCTTTCTCTCCTTTTCAGAGTTTTACAATTGAGAAAATAACGCTCGGTTTCTTTTTCAGTACATTTACTTTCAACTTGAATTTGTTTGTACGAACTCGAGTCCTGTCTTGTTTTTGTTTAATTGACAATTTCGCATAAAATGTCATATTAAAGATTGTATTTTTCATTTTTAGATTAATCAAAGCCAATAATGGCCACCTACTCGAATTATTCAACACATTGTTCGAATGATTTAACGGTAAAAAACATTGGATGACGAATTTATCATCATGACATATTCTTTTGTTTGTTATTTCTAGTTGGCTTATCCATTGAAATCAATGAATCGGCACGCGAATATGCCGTCGAAACCATCATGGTCGAATTATACATATAATTCAAATGAAAAAATGATTAAAGATGAGCTATTCGACTGTGATATGAACGACATTTCTTCGATACAAAATAATGATATTGATTACACAATAATTGATACTGAAATCGATCCATTAAATCGACGAAATACGCATTCAGTCGATTCATCGTTATCGCAAAAGCCTGACAGTCGAACAATAACACCCGAAAGTACAAAACGTATGTAAATTCGAGCAACTGATTACATAAAAAAAACTAGAGCTTAGCACCGCAAGTACTTTTTTTCAATGTTCTCATAGATAAGTCTACCATTGGATATAGAAACGAAAGAGATTTTTCTTCATTCTTTTTTTTTCTTCTTCGTTATTTCACCTGAATATATTTATATATCAGTGTAAATATAAGTCGTCATCATCATCAAACAAAATAAAACGAAATCTTTCATTCGTGCAATAGAAGGCCGAATGTATACAAAGAACACGATGACTTGCGACATACGCGCGCACATACATTGCGCCCTTGGTTGGCTACGCGTGAGGAGGCAAAAATTGTCGACGATACTCCGTAGTCAGACCGGTTCTCCTCCTCCTCCTCCTCCTCTTCTTCAGCTTTCCTTTCTTCTTCGTCGTTTTGCTTTTTTTTGCTTTTATATTTCTAATAACAACTATACGATACAGCGCAGCCCTTATTCCTCTTTTTTCTTCCTTTTCTTCGCATTCGCGTAACACTCAATCGTCGGTGCATGAGCATTATCGTCATCAACAACAGACTCGATGTTTTTTTTCTTCTCTTTCTACTTTTCTCGTTTTCTCTTCGCGTTTTTTTTTTTGCTTATTTTCTTTTATTTTTTTTATCTCTACCATGTAATAAGTAACTGTAAACGAGAAACAATATTGAGGGCATATATCTATCTATCTTCGACACAAACAGATACATGTGTGAACGACCGATTGAACTATATACATAAGAAATGTCTGTATATTTGTATACATATGTTCGTGCGTTCGAATTTCATCAGAGGTCATGAGGGCTGCGTGACCTGATAGAACACAAAGGAGAAAGAGAAGACGAAGAGAAAAAGAAGAAAAGAATGAAGTCTGTCGATGTTATTCGTGTTCATATGAGAAAGAGAATATTCCATGAGAAAGGTTTCATAGAGAGCAAAAAAAATCTAAGATTTCTCTTTGCATTTTCCCTTCTCTCGTTGTGCAAAGGTCTCAACGTACTTCAGAGGACTTGGCGTTTTTTCTTTTGCTGTTCTACTTGTCGAAGCTTGATTTACGAGCAGCGCAAATACAACAAAAAAATCGAGAACTACCCTTGAGTTTTATGAAAGAATGGAAAAATCTATTCAACATCATCGATGACTCGCCTTTTTTCCTCTCGTTTATTTTTCTTTATTCTCGAACATTTTTCTTCGCTTCATTTTTTTTATCCTTCTTTATGTGTTGTTGATTATCATTTCATATTCTGATCTTAGATTAGTATCATATAACTTGTCGCCATTCTTTTTCGGGAAATATTCATTATTCTTGTTTGAATACAAGAAACTCATCGAAATAATCGTATATATATATTTTTTTTGGAAAACATGATTATATTTCGATGACAATGTCAGCAACAGGAAATTCATTAACTAATTTCGATCATCGATCAAACACAAGCTCAACTATCATTAAACAACAACCATTTAGTCCACCGCCGTACTATCCATTAACAAATGGGTTTTTTTCACATCTTCATCATCATCAACGTGTTACACCATCGCCTGATCGTGAACAAATCTCTCCATTATCAGCTAATCTCACTGAGACATCTTCAACATCGAATTTAGTTCCACCGACAGTCACGGGTGGAGGTTGGTAGTAATCAAAGAGAAACGTTTTTCTGTTTTGTTTTTCTTTTCATTAATCGATACTTTATATTTACGCTCAAATGAGCCACTTATTTAATTACACATATCCATCAAGATTATATCTAATTCTAAATAAGAATGATAAACCTACTTGTTTGTTTTTAATTATATAGAAGACCGTATTTGAAGTTACTCTGATCCGAGCTTCCTTTCTTTCTTTCTTTGTCAATTAATAAAAGATTATTAAAACGTATCTTCGCCGTTCTAGGTCCGCCGTCTCCTGATGACAAACGCCGTTGTGTAAGTATCTACTTGCAGCTTATTACGTTATCTTACACTGTTTGTATTGAATATTTTTCAGGCTGTCTGCAATGATGTCGCTTCCGGATATCACTATGGCGTATGGAGTTGTGAAGGTAAATCTTAATTACTAAGCGGATTTAAAATGAAAAGTTGATGACGTCTTTTCTCGTAGGATGCAAAGCTTTCTTTAAACGAAGTATTCAAGGAACGAACGAATACATCTGTCCAGCAACAAATACTTGTACAATCGATAAACATCGTCGAAAGAGTTGTCAAGCATGTCGATTAAGAAAATGCTACGAAGTTGGCATGACCAAAGGTACAACAAGACGAGAACGAAAATATCGTAAAAAAGCTGTATCCGTCTGTAAAATCACATCGACATCATCGAATCCAAATAATAATAACAATAATATAAATAATCTTAGCAACAATAATATTAATAATAATAATAATTCCGAACATGGTCTGTCATTACCGAATACGTTGACGCCACCAACAACCGGCACTCCATCATCTCAACCCCATCCAAATATGAACAATCCATTTTCCTCGCCACAATTATCAATGAATAAAGTAGGAGATTTTTGATTTGATAGTCAAGTCAAAAACATATATTCCTGTTGATTTTGATTTTTTCTAGTCGGCAGCCGATCTCGGACGTATTCCAATAACTCTAGCAGAATTTATTACAACATTATCTCAAGCATCTCGATTAAATCTACCGGCTAAAATCGATCCGAGCCGTCCATTAGATGATCAATATTTTCTTCAATTACTTGCAAAGATCTTCGATCAAGAACTTGTGGTTTTAATCAATTGGGCGAAAGCCATGCCGGGTTATACAGAAAGTTTGACACTCGATCAACAAGTAACAATTATCGAACAAAGTTGGCTGGATACATTGCTGCTCAATGTTATCGAACGATCAATCGAACGAAACGATGATGCTTTGCATTTCGCACCGGATTTTATCGTTACTCATAATCGAGATTTATCGAGTCCATGTTTAGGTTCAATTTGTCAGAATTTATTTACTATTCTTCAAGCATTTAAAGATCCTCGTACAACTCATGAAGAATTCATTGCTCTCAAAGCTACGATTCTCATTAATTCACTTCCATCAAATGTATCAACTAACAAATCATTTCGTATGTTAACAACTCAAGTCTACCAAGCTATTCAATATACATGTGATTCAAATCCAAGTGTTTATCATGATAATTACATTCGACAATTTTCGTTACTTTTACAATTGCCACATATAAAATCATTGAGTGCGAAATTAATTAAACTTTTTCTTGATATGCGCACAAATGATTTATTACCACAAGCAGATCTTCTATTAGAAATGCTCGATGCTCAAGAAACATTCGATGTACATACTAATTTTCTCACGACGAATAATGAACGAACTCAACATGATAATAATATCAATCAGAATACGGAAAATATCAACAGTAATTTCACGAGATTTTTGTTTTTTATTGATCAAAGTGAAAAACAAAACGTTTTTTTTTGTCTAAATTCTAGATCAAATGAATTTTAATGGAAATTATTCATCGACTAATAAACGTTCTCCGTCAACTCCACCGATGAATATGTACAAACATCCACGAACTGATTCCGTACAATCGGCGAACATGCATTTTCCAATGAATAATTCATCGTATTAAAACAAAATCCTCAATCACAACAATTCACATGCAGATATAAAGTTGATAAAAATAAATCACCATCGTGCCATAGAAAAGCACCGTCTATTTTTCTTTCCAAACTACAAAAACACTCAAACGATCGTATTTATTTATATTAACTTAATCAAGAGACAAATCATATTCGTTCATGATTGTCTCGTTTCTTTATGCTCACACGTGTTGTATTATGTTCTTGGGGAAATGCAAGCCAATTTATTTACCAATAGCAACCTGTTTATGTTTGATGTACTAAACCCGGTTGAACACCAACTCGGTGTTTATCTTTTCTTTTCGTTTACTTTTTTTTCTGTCTCTCTCTCTCTCTTTTTCTCCTCGTTCTCTTTTCTTTCATCGTTTTGTTTTTGTTCTTATTCTTGATTTCTATTTTTGTTTGTGATGATGTTGAAGAAAAATATACGTACTGTATGTCGAGCGGACAGATCAATTCGATAAAAATTCTCGTAAAGCACAAAAAATTTCTAATTATACAAGAAAAGAAAACCGCTTGTCTCCTATTTCGTTGTTTCGCCCTTGGTGTTGACAGGCGATGAAATAAAAGCAAACATGATATAGATATACATCTGTATCATCTCTTTCAATATGTGGATTGTCAGAAATAGTTTTTCTTTGTGCTTTTTGTTAGTTAGTATATGTATATCAACGATAAGAAGTTACAGTTAATAGAAAAAAAAATCAATCAATAACTAGTAGAATACTCGGTATATAAGCTAATATTCGAGAGAGAAAGGAAGGATGATAGGTCGTTTTCTCTGGATTTATTTTATTCAATTGACAAAACAAACAGAAATTGTACAACAAAAACAATTTACAAATAATTTTACAGGTTTTTCAATGAATTTGAATTTTGTTTTGTAAACATATTGTCTCCTTCTATTTAGTTATTTTAAATTTACTTGATATTCCAAAACTTGTTAGTCATGGTTGGATACCTGTTTACGATAAATCGAAAACAATTCTAACACAAGATCTATTAACTAAACTTGATATTATTCAAGATAATCAAAGCAATATAACACAATTTGCTATTCGAACACCGAACTTTTCATTCGAACAAAAAGCAATTATCCTTCCAGTTGATCGTATTTCTCAACAAACAAATTCTTTCAGTATAATTTAATAACTAAATAAAATCTTTTCATTGATCTACATTTTCTTCAAAGGTTTTCTCCTATCTGATACATTTACTCTTCATATAACCTATCGGTCTGCACTGAATGCATCAGGTATTCTCTTTTCATTATTAACAACCGATCAAATATCTATATTCGCAATAAAAATCAACGAAACCATTACAATTATTCATTCAAATCAACAGATTAATTTGCATTCAAATTTATTCGCACCTAATGATGGATTGTAAGTCAACATCGAAAGAATCGAGAATATATTAAATTGAAGATTCTTTTCTTTTTCCTAGATGGCATGAACTTCTCTTTCAATTTGAATCGAAATCCGTGACTTTACGTTTTGATAATCAATCACAATATGAAATTAAATCACCTTGGAATTTCAATCGGAAAATTAATTTTACTCATATTGCTTTTCGAAACTCAGACAATCAAACTAATTCATTTTTCCAGGTAATAAGTCTTACGACAATGTAAATCATGCGGAGTTATTTGAGAAGATACCATAGAAAAAATTGTCATTTGAATGTCTTTGTATTCACTTCTATTATTGGTTTCTTAAAATAAATTTTCAAAAAAAATAGAAGTCTTAGAACAAACTTTCATTACAGTGAATTAAATTATGCATGATAATGAATTTTCATCATGAATAAAGTACGTTTTTTGTATTAATTAGGGTGATATTCAAAATCTTTTTATTATTAATGTCAATTTATCACTCTCGAAAACGATAAACAAACAAGAACAAAATCGAACGTTGGGCACAAATATTCGCCTGCTAACAGCTACGGTAAACGATTATAAGCGATAGGTAATTATTGAAAGAAATGTTCTTTTCTTTTTCGAATTGAAGACACAAATTTCTCAACCAGAACAATTCGAAATAGGACCACCAGGTACACGCGGAAGACGAGGACGACCAGGCCTCGATGGACCACAAGGACCGCCAGGAGCTCCAGGTCATATCATTGTTATTCCCGTATGTCTTTTCTTTTCGTTTTACTTGTATATTAAAATTAGTTTTGTTTTTTACTAGTCGCCAATACATGATGAACGTGACCCACAAGTGTTTATGCACGCAGTTCAAGGAATGATTAATGCTTATGCAGTAAGAATGATTACTAAAAACAAGATGAGATAAAAAATCAGTGACATCTGGTGTTTTAGCATATTTTGACAGGTCAACCAGGTGCACCAGGTCGAGCTGGCTTGCCCGGAGTTATAGTACGTTAAAGTAGATTCACTAATTGATAACCTGTTGTACTAAATATAATGTTTGTAGGGTCAACAAGGTTTACGAGGTTACAAGGGTGACCGAGGTTTACGTAAGAGATGTGGAATAATTTAGAAAGATTTTCTACAGATATGTTTTGGTTATTTAGCTGGACCAGCTGGCCCGCCGGGACCAACTGGAGTTGAAGGATTCGAAGGACCAGATGGACCAGAAGTATGTGTTTGAACTTGCAGTCGATTAAATACTGTAAAAATATTTTTAGGGAGCTCAAGGTCAAAAAGGAAGTCGTAAGTAAAAAGTATAAATCTTGAGCAAATCTGACGAATCTGTATTTTATAGGTGGTTATCAAGGTAGTCGTGGACAAAAAGGTAAACAAGTAAGTCAAAAACTATTCGTTGTCGATTTCTTTTACTCAATTTGTACGTATTCTTAAAAGGGACCACGCGGTATTACTGGAATACAAGGAGAAAAAGGTGACCAGGGTGAAGTTGGACCCAAAGGTGATCAGTAAGTGTGCATAATATGTATCAGTATATACAAAAAAAAATGCGAAATTTTAGAGGATTAACAGGTCCAATAGGTGTGAAAGTAAGTGTCGTATGACATTGCTCCTATTACTCGGATATACATTGTTATTAAGGGCGAAAAAGGTGAAATTGGACCACGTGGACCTCAAGGTAAGAAGTCATTCTTATATTTTGGTATCATATTAATTTTGATGAAACAACTAATAGGCGAGATCGGTCCTCAAGGTGTTACTGGTCCGAAAGGTGATAAAGGTTCAATTGGTTTAACAGGTGACCAGGTACGCATAAAACCAAATATTGAAATACTGAAATTCGATTATTTGTTTTTACAGGGAATTCAAGGACCAAAAGGTGTAAAAGGAGATAAAGGAGAACAAGGTGAAAAAGTATGTGAATTTAAAGGATACATGTGTAACCAATTTTTAAGTATACTATCTTGAGGGTATCATTGGTTTGACGGGTGCTATTGGTCCAATTGGACTTACTGGTTGGTAATGAATCGTAGACAATATACGTATCAATGGAATTTTATATTCTCTAGGTCCACAGGGTTTTCAAGGAGATATTGGACCTCAAGGAATTCAAGGTATTCAAGGCATACAGGTAATTTTTATGATGATAAATAATATTCAATAATCTTGTATGTTTAAGGGTCCCATTGGTCCACAAGGACCAAAAGGTGATGTTGGTCAGAAAGGCGAAAAAGGCGAAGTACGTATGATATAATGTGAGAATTCTGTGTCTGATTTTGATTCATTGTTTTTTGATAGATTGGACCAAAGTGAGTTAATATGCGATGATACGTTTTTCCATATTGATACATTATTTACATTTTCAAGAGGAGATCAAGGTGTTATTGGACCAACTGTGAGTTATGAAGCTATATTCGTGTTTTGAAATTTATTTTCTATGTCATATTTTTTAGGGACCAAAAGGCATCACTGGCGAACGCGGAGCAACAGGTGAAAGGTTTGCGTGTATGCGTAATCTTCAAAAAAATTCTGATAAATTCATTTGACATTTTCAGAGGCCAGAAAGGACAAAAAGGAGAACAAGGATTAAAAGGTATAATGGGCATCACTGGCGATAAGGGAGACAAAGGCGAAATTGGACCACAAGGGTATTGTATATTGAAATCGGATTACTTTTGTTTGACTCTAAGAGAAATCTTTTTATTTTTTAGTCCACAAGGTTTCAAAGGTGATCTAGGTCCAATTGGTTTAACTGGTATTCAGGGTGTTAAAGGAGATAAGGTTATTTTCATTCTCTCAATGTCGTATATTTGACGAACAATTTAATTTTGATTAGGGAGAAGTAGGCGAGACTGGTGATACTGGTATTCAGGGAATTCAAGGCATACAGGTTGTGATTTATCACGAATCAACAGGAAAGACTAGAGTTTCTATTGAAATTCTTTTATATTAGGGTCCTATTGGTATAACTGGTCCAATTGGATTGACAGGCCCAAAAGGTGACAAAGGCGAACAAGGTCAAAAAGGTGATAAAGGTGACCGTGGAGATACAGGAGAACAGGTACAAAAGTAACAATACTAACTGATCCATTTCTTATATATTCTTGTAAATAGGGAATTCAAGGAATTACTGGCCCACAAGGTATACAAGGTGAAACAGGTCCGATAGGACCAAAAGGAGATCAAGGTAGATTAATCTTGTCATTTGTGCTAAATGGCAGTCAAAATGATATTTTGCATTGTTCTAGGAGAAAAAGGTGATAAAGGTATTATAGGACCTCAGGGTCCCGAAGTGAGTTATTTTGGTATTTCAATTCATGAATCAAAAGTGATTATTTTTCTCTTTAAATAGGGAAAACAAGGTCCAATTGGACTGACTGGAGATAAAGGTGATCAAGGTATTATTGGTCCTGTTGGAGAAAAAGGTTTGTATCTTTAAGTTTAATTACGATTCTATCATTTTTAATTGATTACTTAGGTGATCTTGGTCACAAAGGTCAACAAGTAATATCGAATGATGTCCTCAAACTAAAAATAATTCCTATTTCTATGTTAGGGACCTAAAGGTGATCAAGGTATTATTGGTCCTATAGGAATCACTGGTGACAAGGCATGATAATTGAGAATTTTGAACATTTGATAAACTTGTTTTGTTTTTTATAGGGTGAGCAAGGTCCTGTAGGTCCAATTGGAGCAGTAGGACCTCAAGGCGAAAAAGGTGATAAGGGTGACACTGGACCAAAAGGAAATCAAGGTGAAATTGGCCCACAAGTCTGTTAAATATATTTTTCTTTTTCAACTAAAACATTACTATACGACATACATTTCAATCGCAGGGATTTAAAGGTGATACTGGTCCGAAAGGAGACACAGGACCTATTGGACCGAAAGGCGGTACTATTCAATTATGTTAAATAGTTTTTGTATGTTTGTTTACATCAATTTTAGATAAGGGCGACACTGGTATAATAGGATTACAAGGTCAAAAAGGAGATATAGTAAGCTGTGTGAAAATTCGAATACTATTGAGATATTTGTATTTTAATTATGACAGGGTCCCATTGGTGTAATTGGTCCAACAGGACCGATTGGAGAAACTGGACCAAAAGGTGATCAAGGTCAAAAAGGAGATCAAGGCCAAAAAGGCGACAAAGGCCAAAAAGTAAGGATTGAAATGAATATGAATTAAGTTTAATATTATTATATTCTAGGGAGAAAAAGGCATTGAAGGTAAACAAGGACCACGTGGAGAAACTGGCCAGAAAGGAGATACTGGTGAAGTAAGTATTCCGTAGTTACAGATTATTTTCCTTGATTCGAGTATATTTTATGTTTGCTTAGGTTGGCGAAGTTGGTCCCAAAGGTGATACAGGTAATTAAGTTTAATAACTGATTCGAATATTTTTCCATAAAAAATGTGATTGTGGCGTTATAGGAGAGAAAGGCGACCTAGGACCTCAGGGTCCTGTAGGACCAGAGGGTATCAAAGGTGATCAGGTAGTTAACTATATATACGTATCATATTCGATAATATCAAATCAATTACTTTCAGGGTCCACAAGGAACAAAAGGTTTGACAGGTGCACAAGGTCCTGTTGGTGCTCAAGGCATTATCGGTCCGAAAGGTGAAATTGGACCAAAAGGAGATATAGGTCCTGTGGTAGGTCTACATTTTATTTTTCTTATTATCACAGAATCATGCATTTATTCTATTTTAGGGTGAAAAAGGATCGCAAGGACAAAGTAAACTAAATCGAATATTGTGAAACATTCGTTACGTTTATTTTTTTTCAGAGGGAGAAGTAGGTGCCAGAGGACAAAAAGGAAATATCGGACCATCAGGTCCACCAGGCCCAAGTGGTATGTAATAACAGATTGTCGGTAATAGTTTGAATTTATTTTCTTGAATTCAAGGTGAACGAGGTCCTAAAGGTGAACGTGGACCACGTGGAGATCCAGTAAGTTCAATAAGATCATCATAGTTCATCTTCAAATACAATTCAACAGGGAGATCCAGGAGATAGAGGACCACAAGGCAGTCCAGGAACGAACGGTCAACCTGGCAGGTAAATTAGTCCAATCTCAAATATATACGTAAATATATTACGTTTTAGTATTGGACCACCGGGACCACAAGTGAGTAATCATTTAAACTTCACTTCGAACAACTATTTTCTTGTAATAACTACGAAAAGGGTGTTATCGGTTTACCTGGTCCAAAAGGTACAGTAATTATAAATACGTAAATGAATCAATTTCTTGTTAACTAATTTTATTTTATCTAGGAACGGATGGTCCTCGTGGTGCAAAAGGAGAAAAAGGAGCACACGTATGTAGATCAATGATCGATTTTCTTCTACGATCTTTCGAATCATTTGTTTTTGTGTTTAGGGTCCAGCTGGTCCACCCGTATGTATTCTTAATTGATGGATCCATAGTCAATATGATATTCTTCAGGGCCCACCGGGCGAAACAATCTTATCGAGTCAATTAGGTCCATTCAATCCTGATTCGGAAAAAGTCGATTGGCCAATGCATCGATTACGTCGTTCAATCGAAAAAAACCATGCACCACATTCAGCCGGCTTTCAACTCATTGATCTTCTCGAAAATCTTTCGAAGCAATTGAATCATTTACAGGTGCCTACAGGTCGTCAACGTGAATATCCATTTCAATCATGTCTCGATCTTCACGATCAATCAAAATCTGGTAGATAAACTAAACGAAATCTTATGAAATATTTTCAATTCTGTACATATAGGCAAATATTGGATTGATCCAAATCATGGTAGTACAACAGATGCATTCGAAGTTCAATGTCTACTAGAAAGTGGTCGAAAGAAGACCTGCATTGAACCACTAAATAATCATTCTCAAGAAATTCAATATGTATCTTTATCTCAGCTACGTTTTCTTCGTATTCTCTATAATCAAATCGAGCAGAATTTCACATCCGAATGTTATTCGTCGTCATCATCAATGAACGTCACTGTAACTTCACTCGATGATATTCATTATGATCTCTATCAATTGTCGAATTTAATCATCATCAATGAATGTCAAGTAAATTTATTGATTTAGAGTTATTAATTTTTTATGACATGTTTTTCTTTCTTTCAGACTAGTCAACAAGGATCAATCAAATATATTCTTAATACATCTGATAGACATCGTTTACCTATAATAAACATCATATCTCCACTAAAAAACATATTTGTTAGTCAAGTATGTTTTTCTTAATCGATTGATTTTCATTCCGATTGAAAGACGAAAAGCAAATAATAATAATAATAATAAAAAATGCGACGATGACAACAGAAGTTCAACTCCTTTTTGTTTTTGTTTTTTTTTCTATAAACTTGTTCGTAACGTCTCCTGATTTGTCATATCAAGTTGTGTTTCATTAGAATTGAATGATTTTCTGCAAGACCAACAGAATAAAATCCTAATTGAAAATAAAGTCAATATTCAATCATTTTGCAAATCTAAACAATTTACCCAGATATAATCAATGGAATGAATCCAATGCCGGCTAGAATGAAAAAAATAATTCCCGGATAGATATCAATAGTTCGTGCATAGATAGCATTTGAAATAATGCCTAAAATATACGATCCAATTGTTTCAACAATTCCTGTTGCAATGAAAACTAAAGCATATTCAGTTTGATCGACTAATTTCGTCAATTGAGATCGTACAACAGCCATAACCACGAAAAATAAACAACCGATAAAAACGGCTAATGAAAAAAAAACATTTATCTGTTGAGAATATCTCTTTTGTATTTTACCTAAATATAAGAGCCAAACAGAATGAGCCACACCAAATAGAACCAAATGTATCATATACATAAAAATTCCAACCAAAGAAATAATCATCGAATGAATAAATGATGCTTTTTCGAATATACTCAATACAATTGTTATGAAAATCATGAGAGCAAATTGTGCACTTGTTAATATAGCCAGATTAAGTGCATCAAAACAGAATGGTTTACCATATAAATAAAGCGGATGAATGCTAACAAATCCGAAGAGAATAATAAATAAAACGATTTGTATTGATGTTAGTAAGATAATCGTACGTTGATTGTGTTCGGGACGTTGAATGAGAAAGACACGATATGTGCCACGAATAGGTGTTAAACGAACTTGTTTTAATTGTTGAAATAATGCTAGAATATGACGATTATTTTCACCGCATGATTCCGGTTGAAAACAAAATATGTAAACTATTGCCGCACAATTGATG
>ERZ778020.1918-NODE-1918-length-16330-cov-3.692104_pt1 | contig 16330 bp, 16 predicted proteins | sample MGYA00375750_ERZ778020 | MGnify/ENA primary metagenome ERZ778020 (study PRJEB29350, sample SAMN05389818) | bioreactor metagenome | isolation source: Ammonium sulfate bioreactor | place: South Africa: University of Cape Town | collected 2014-03-17 ...
TAAATTTACTACCATCTTGTCCAACAAAATTCCGTAATTTTCCGCAAACGCTCACATCGAGAACTTCATTCGTTGTATTTGTTACTTCGTAATACAAAACAGCAATGGGAATTCCACTTACATTTGGATCTGCTGGAATAAATGGATTGAAACCTTTGACAGCAACTTTAACAGGCATGTTACTATCCGAGAGATTTACAGTTCCAAATGGATATGCAGCATCAAATGAAGCCTGTTGAAATCTCGGTAGACCATGATTATTACAAGGTCGTCCTTCGTAATGCAATATCTCTGTCGGATGAACCGGTCCAATCAATGCTCGAGTCATTTTCGTTGATGTCGATGTTCGATTAACAAATATCGAGAAAAATGGCGCATCATTTCCTGTTGTTACTGTACTATATTTCTTGCCTGGTTTATTCATAATTTCCCAATCACGAAGTTCACCACGACCGCCTAAACTCACTGTTCCCGTGCCGATTCCACCGAGTGGAAGTGCAATATTAAACAAATGATCTTGATCATAACTCTTCAAAATAGGCCATGGCTGACTAAGACTATCAGCAATATATGAATTCATTACTAAAAAAAAAGGGAGTTGTCGACCTCGTGCACCTTCGCTTCTTTTTATAACAAACAGATAAGTTTATCTTGATCGGTGTGTGTGTGTCTATTTTTTTTCTCTTTTTGTTGCAAGATAGCAAACAAACAAACAGACAAACAAAATGTATATTACAAGCTGATAAATAGAGAATAAATCACAGATATATAAAAGGAAAATAATTTAAGATTGGATAAAATTCATTCATTATCTTGTTCATCATCTAAACATGAAGAGAAAAAACGATTCAGTGATTTTATTAATTATTAAACAAACGATTGATTTATACCGTTTTCAGCATCACTGGTTGTCACTGCTAATGTTGGATCATCGTCATTCAAAGATAATCGTTTTAGATTTCTCAATAAAATCAACTACGAAATAGAAATACGAGATGATTTACAACAAAACAATTGTTTTAAATAATTTAGTTACCGAAGCACTGCCTTCTAAGGGCGATGGTGGAATATCAGATTTACTTAAAATCGATTCTTCATCTTCACCTTCACTCGCACTGCTACTCTCGTCCTCGATTTTTACAACCGATGGTTGCGTATGTGTAATTGGTTCGAAATTTCTATTGAAAGAAAAAACAAACGATTGAATCTTTCTCGTCATTTAAATCTCTACTTGTAATAATCAGCAACAACTTTTCGAATACGATCGGTTAATTCTAAGACTTTATTGAATGCCAATTTTTTACATATCTCAACTTGTTCACGTTTTAAACCTAATTTGCCACCCATATGAATGCCACAAATTTCCTTATGTTGATTCATAGATATCGATACAAAACCATCCATCAATCGTTCTTCATCGGAATTCGGATCGATTAATGTGTATCGGCCGTCGACAAAAAATGCAAAGAGAACATTAATCGGAAAATGAAGAATTCGAAGTGGACGAGGTCGACGTTCAGTTGGCGAATACTAACAACAGGAAATAAATTCAACTCAAATCTCAATTTTACCATTGACCTACCACTCGGATATCTGATCCATGTACAGAAACTTCCGGAAGTCTAAATTTAACCAAAGATAAAAACATTCAATTGCTCTTTTCTCGTACCGATAGTGAAATAACGAGCACAATGTGGCGATATTTGCACAATCGAGAATATTTCCACAATTATTCAGAACAGTCAGATCGATTTTAATCGACCAGACTAATTCTCCTGCATTGATACATAATGATTCGAGATCGACACAATTCGAACGACAGATATTTTGCTCGAGAATACCGTTTAATTCTTGAACGAATTCTTGGTGTCTTGAAAATGAATCAAAAAATAGAACAACGAATTGAAATCAACTCAACGAACTTCCAATTTTCTAGATTAATCAACGGAATTTTCGACATATCCAAATGAACTCGAATATGTCCCTCAGATGCTCGTGATTCTTTCGGTTTGGTTATTCGACAAGATGCTTGTGCAATAACACTAAATCAAATAGTCGAAAGAGTCCGATGTTTCGTTTTTGTCACTCACTGTGTTTGTCCAAGTGTAACAGAAACATAGCCCGGATGTGAACGAAATTCAATATTCACAGACCGTGTTTCATCAATCGTTCGACAATCCAAACGCTGAGAATACAAAAGAGAAACGGAGACATTTCGTATTAGTCATCGAACTCACTTTTCGATCACGAATACATTTCAAAACAAAATTTCGTTCAATTGTTGAACAAATTAATTCTTTCATATCTAAAGTCAGTATTGTTTTCATAACGTATTTTCAACATATATTTTTAAAAGATAAATTATTTTAACAAAAAGAGAGAGAAAATGCATTGATGAGATAAATTTGAGAATTAAGAATTTATTTGACTTTTTTCAAGTCTTTATCAACTTGATTGATGAGTGATTTTAATTTGTCCCATTGATCAACAGGTAAACTGATGCCTAGAAAACAAACAAAATGATAACGATAGAACGAACACTCAATTGAACCTTTTTTGCCAGGTTTTTGTACGCCATGATCATCGTAATATTCACGAATGTTAATGTATGGTTTGCCTTTGAATTGACTAACCGAAACGAAACGTAATTTTCCAAACTATGACAATCGAGAGAATGAAAAGATGAAAATCATTCCAAAACAAAACAAATTCATCTACTTCATAAAGTCGTTCGCCATTTGGACCGATAGTTGCATTTACTTCACTATCATCATTATCATCAGCACCTGCATCACCGTTTGGTTTCGATCGTTTAGCTGGAGGCTATTCGGATACAAAACATGTGATAAATACGAAGAAATTAGTTTGTTTTACATTATCATTCGTTTTTCCTTTGGATTTTTTCGATGCTGCTTTTGGTGGTGGTGGTGGCGCTTCGTCTTCATCACTATCTGACTCGTTACTTCTTTTCAAAGTTTTTGGTTCATCAGAATCTGAACTTTCGATATATTCTTTCGATTTCGGTTTCGACATTGCTTTGTTTTTTTACGAAAAAATCTAAAACAATAAATAAGTTTTATTCCCAATAAATAAATGACTATTGTGAGATCAATTCTAATTGGCGCGTTAATTAACGCATTGCACGTAAAACGCCTTCGTAAACAACAAATGTTATGCAACTAGCTGGTATAACTCGATACAAAGCTGTTGTAACACCTTTAAAAAAACCTCCTAGACCGTCTCGTTCATAGGTTTTCTTGATTACATCGAATGTATTCGTATAATTCTGATGTTGATCTTGTAAACGCGTTCGAATGACTTGTTGTGGATACAAACTAACAGCAGCTATAAATTTCGCCGCTGCTGAAATAACAAGAATGACAATTGTCGGACAGTAATTCGTATGAAAAACATTCATATAGATCTGTTTCATTTGTTCGTAGGACGAAAATTGAATTGTACCATGAAAAATACCGAAAAGACCCACGCCAAGACCTTTATAAAGACCTTTGATGCCTTCATATTGATAGATTTTAATCAATGCATCGAACATATTTCGATAGACAACAGTTGATTTGACCTGTGAGTATTGTAAACACATTCGTGTTTTAATAACCCAAATAGGATTTGTTAGAATAGTTGTAATCAAACCAGCCAATGTTGAATAAATAATACGTGATTGAAACGAAAGATTTTTCATTTGATCAACTTCATTATTGAAAACAACAATTGTATTGTAAATAAATAAATAAAAACCCCAAGAAAGACCATTGCCTACGACGTTCGGTGTAACACCTTCGTAGAGACCTAATAAACCTTTTTCATGATAAATCGATTTTAATGCATGAAGAAAATTCTCATATAATGGCCGGTAAGGTAATTTGTCTTCGTCTTTTTTTGATTGATTTTCGGTAACTTGAAATCGAATTTTAATGAGATCAAATGGATGAAGAATAATCGATGAAATAATTCCACCGAGTAGGCCAGCAATGAATTGATGATATTGAATCGTTGCTAAGATTCGAGAAACAAACGACTCGATCATCTAGAAAAAAAAACAGTGCGAATATCAATGAATTTGTCTGCGAAATTCAACAACAAACAATCGTTCGATTAATGTTCGTCGTTTAAGAACAAGATCGATATCTAATCCAACATGATTTGCTAATTGTTTTAATGTATCGAAATTATTCTCTTCTAAACCGATCATATAAAACAAACCTTGTGAAGATAACAAACGACTCGCTTGTTCAATCGCTTTGTCTATCACTTCAATACCTTGTTTACCACCGGCATAAGTTCGTTCGATAACTTCTTTAACATCCGATGTTTCCGTTGGTACATACGGTGGATTGAAAACAATCAAATCAACTTTCGATAATAAACGATCGAGCAATGGATCGGCTAGATTACATTGAATAACATTTAAATAATGTTTTCTATCGACATTATTCTGTTTGAAAGTTCGTTTCGTTGAAAGACATGCATGTGGATTCATGTCGATAGCGAAGAAAAGAGTTGATGTAGGACAAAAATGTTTCGCAAGAAATGTTGTTGCCAGTCCTGAACCTGAGCCGAATTCGAGTATAATCAATGGTTTTAATTGAAGAATTTGTTCGAGTTTTAATTCTAACGCATCGAGAAGAAGAAATGAATCGGCATCGGGCTCGTAAATTTGTTCGTAATCAACACGAGTAAAATGAGAAAGATCTGGTGTAGGAAACATATTTTCTTTTATTCGACGAATCGATACTGACTGACTATTTACTGTGTGTAGTTGATGACAATAGATATTCATTAGTTAGTAAATTGAACAAACGAATACGATGTGAACTAGAACTATCAAATTCATTTGTGATTATTTTTTATTTTGAAAATTAAATTTTGAAAAAATAAAATCAACGAACAATTTTTAAAATTGAACGAGAAATTCGTTTAGAATCTAGTGACATCTCAAGGACTTCTTCGCAAGAAAGTCGAGATGTACGGCAGCAACAAAGAAACAGTTCAGTACGTTAAATACTTGAATAAAAATTTATTCTTATATCGAACAATTTCCTTCCGTTTTCATATAGATTTAGTTTTCTTTTTCTCATTATTTATTCGAGAGAGAATTGTCAATACATGTATACATCTATAGGCACACTATAGCACCTTGTGTTGATTGTCATTTTTGATCACACATTCGCTAAGTATATACTCGAATGATCGATTCAAAGAAGAGAACGAAATGAATTAACGCAACACCTCTGCATATCATACACAGTTGGTGTGCTCTCTCTCTCTCTCTCAATGTACGCGAATATTTATTGAACTTCCAACTATCATCATCGAACTGTATATACATATGTACGGTTTCTTAATCAAAGTTTCTCTTTTCTTTTTCAATACCAAATGAAGCCAATGTTTTATTTGCACCGAAATTTCAATCATCTTTCGATCGCATGGATTTATTTATCGAAGAAAATTGAGATTCGTTCGTCGATCGTTGTGTTGCTCACCATGATCTTATTTGATTCTCAAAAGTAAATAAACGAACACAGGTGATGATGATGATGGCGATGTTTCTTTTCTGTAACTAAGACAAAGAAATCGCTGTGCTGATGATTTGTATTTTACTTTCATATGGATATAAATAGAAAAGAAAAAAGAAGATAGGAATTGCCAATTGACAGGAAATAGAGACGAGAGAAAATCGCGGACGCACATTCAAGTTGACATTTCCGCTCGTGTACATTTATTCAGCTGTCTGAAATTCCGTTGTTGCTCAGCATGACATCGGCACATCACGTCAAGAAATCATCAACATCACCATTATCATAGAATTTGCTTTCTTTGTTTTTTTTTTCTCCGAAAAAGAAAAGAAAATCAATACAACAACGATAAAGACGAAAGAATAAGCTGGGTATAGATTTCGAAAAAAAAGGCAAAGAAGAAAAAAAAAGCAACGACTGTTATACAATAAAAAAAAACAAAAAAAAAACGAGGAAATGATTAATTCCAAGATTGATCGCTAAAGGCACTGGCACGTGCGCCCATCACCTGTGAATTGGCTGGTGGTTTTCGACTGAAACGGGATTGTAGATCTTTGGATTCGCCTTCTGAAGAATCAGGTACATTCGTATATGAACCACTGTTCATATCATGATGCATAGCAAACGGTAGTTCTAAACGGACAAAATTGTTTCAATCACTCAAATCATTGTAATTCGTTTTCATACCGCCACCAGCTGGTCCATAGTTCAGTCTTTGTTGTAGTTCTTGATGCATGATAAATTCATTATAAGCTTGCTGTTGTTGTGGCGGTGGAGGTGGTGGTGGATGTCCTTGATACATAAAATCGCCTTGAAATCCTTCTAAATAACAAACATTTCAAAAAGAAATTTCTTGAGATTGAACTTCGCCTACTAACCTGGCATATAGTTCATTGCGGGATGAGGCATCATTTCATTGTCATCGAATAATCGTCCGGGTGCCACTCGTCGATAGTAATGTCGTCGTGGTCCGCCACATGTAATCGATTGTTTAATGCGTCGTTCTTTCGATCGACGATTCTGAAACCAAACTTGTATAACACGCATAGCTAGACCGGTTTCACGAGCTAATTCTTCTCGAATGTGTCGTGTCGGTTTGGGTGTTGCTGCAAATGCTGATTTCAATTGTTCTAATTGTTTGGTTTTAATTGTCGTGCGTGGACCACGTTTTTTCGGTCCATTGGAATTTCCATTATCTGTATTATCGAGATTTAATTTTTTCTGATGATAAGACGATGATGTCGATGAACATGTACTTGATGAATGATTGTTTTTATTGTTATGTGTTGTTGTTAAACATAATTGATCATCATCTTTCCCGTCCAATGAACAATCGGACATATGCATATCACCTTCATCGTCTTTCAAACAATCGGATGAACTTAAATTTGAATTTGGTGTTGATGTTGATGGTTGAAGATGTTGTGATTTAAATGACGAATTTTCTTTATCATAGTCGGTTTCATTTTTAATTTTACAATCATTTTCATTTTCATCATGATATTTCATTCGAGCAGTGAAATCTTCTTTACACATAAAACGATTATCATGCGTCAAATGTATTTCTTCGCCTGTATTCACTTTACGTAAACATAAACAACATTTATAACAATCCCAATGATACAATTGATCCCAAGCAGTTAAATAATATTCACCACGTTGAATTTCTTGAAAACAACCGGAACATTGTCGAGTCCAAAAACGTCTACAAACAATTCGTATTCTTTCTTATTTGTTTTTTCTTAAATTTTCTTCGTCGTTTTACCGATAGAAATCTTGCTGGCAAAAGAGTTTACCATCACGTGAATAACATTTTTCTGTTAATCGTTGATGACATTCTGAGCAGCGTAGACAGTGTTCATGCCAAAGACGATCTGAAACTTCGTATATCCACTGATCTAGAATAGGTTCTTGACAAGCAGCACAGGCTGAAAACGTCATCTAAATTAAAAACACAGATTTTCTTGTTAATCTTTAAATAAACGAATAATGAAGAAAAGCTTTTTGAAATAGAAAAAGTCAGACGATACGTAAATTGATTCTTTACTTCTTTGCATTTTTTTTTAATTCTATTTTAATAACAACTAATGCGATACGTCTTTGTCCATCAATCTGATTAAAAATCTCAATCAAAAATAACTAGAATCAATAATTACTGATCTATCTCTTCGAAATATTCTCATTCAATCGCGATGAATAGAAATATAACGATAGATATACACGAACGTACGTATATTTCTATTCATCTATGGTTATTTCATGCTTGGATGATGCATGGAGAAGCAAAACAGAGCAGATAGTATGTTTGCTTGACACATTTCATGGTAGAGAGAAAATGAAGAAAAAAAGGAGGAGAAGGTGAAGACGTATGATTCGAAAGTAACTGTAAAAAAAACGCATAGAAAAAAATATATATAGTATTTCTTCTTCTTTTTTTTCTCTCCCTCTCTCTCTCTTTCTGTGCTTGTAATCGACAAGAATAGTGAATGATTTGAAAAAGATAAAACTTTGGTTAGAAGCCAATTATTTGTTCATTGACTAGCCACTCGAATTTTGCAATTATAAACTACATTGGTTTCTTCTCGACCGTCGAACGCTGCTGCAACAGAAAAAAAACTCACCGAAAATCTTTACTTTCTCTCTCTCTCTCTCTTTCTCTCTCTCTTTCTCTTCTTCTTCTTCGTTATCAACAGAGAAAAGAAAAGAACAACGACTGATGATCTTAAAGCTATTCGTCAATCTGTACAAATGCTTACTTTAATTCATCAAATATTATTTTGATTATGTAGTAAGACGAAGATCTCCAAACACAGGATCAGGTAGACAGAGAAATTGAGTAAGAGAGAAGGTGTTGTATGTTTCTCTTTGAAGGAGAACAAGAAAAAAATACAAGTACACACACACGCACTCTTTCTCTTGCTGACAAGAAAAAGAAATAGTTCGCTTCTATTGGATGTCGTCATTTCTTTTGCGTTTGTTTGTCGACGAACCCTGTCGAGAGAGAACGAGAAAGAGGAGAGAGAAAAAAAAGAAATGCAAGTAAAGGAACGATCAAATATACAGAGAAAATGATGCGGATGATGATACGAAAAAGAAATCAACCAACCAAATAATAGAGTAGAATAGTTCTTTTGTTAGATTAGAAGAGCAAGAAGAAGAAAAAAGTATGAGGAATTCCGCTGAATACACACATACACACTCTCACACAGTATATTCGTGTTTGTTCGATTTCCATAATTATCATATTGACTAATTTGTGAAGAGAAAAAGGGATGGGATCTGGTTTACTATCGAATTGTTTATTAGAATGAAGAAGTTTTTCTTTAATTAACAGAATACCAGACATGATCAGATATAAATAAACATTGAGAAGAGACATAATATCTATCTTCATCATCATTCGTTCGCTCTATTTTTGATTTTCTTTCTCATACAAAAAAAAAAGAAACGTTCACTATATTTAATTATGATGTGTTTGACAGGTACTAGTTGATAAGACAACGAAGTCAATATGAATAGACGAGAAAAATGGGAGTTTTCATTGATATGCATATGTTTCGAACATATACATTAAAGAAGACAATATGTGTTTGCAGTTTCTCTATCAATCAAGTAAAATAATAATTATGATTGTTCTAGCAGGGGCAAATACATTTGTTTCTTTGATTTATCATCTTCGAAGCTTTTCTCTTTTGTTTATTATGTTTAAACTATTGCGAATTATTTATTCGACACTTATCATCGGCCGACAGCCTTGAGCATTTTGTTTTTTTTCGGTAGTTTTCTACGTGTAATTAGATTTCGGTTTGATTTTAATATGAAAAAAGCAACGAAAAACGGCAAACATAAGTCAATGACGTAAGATTAACATCTGTGATTCACATGAACAGATGGAATCATTCGAAGAAATTCGATTCGAATGATTATATTTGCTATGTACACTTGATCATTATGAGTTACTTGGGAGATTAGACGATTTGTGACAAACAAACTATTGGTGATCACCACCAACACCGAGATGATATTGACATAGAACATAAAAAAAAATAACATGTTCGATCTGGTGATTAAATATTGACTATATGGCAATAGGAAGTATTCGTAGTTCGACAAAATTGATCAAATATAAGAAGAGGAAAAGGTAAGTTTTAGAAAACTATTTTTTGTCTGTATGCCTTGAGGCTGCTATTCATCTGCTATCACAAGGAATTCGATGCTTTCGGTTCTTTTTTTTTCTGTCGTACGTTGTGTATCAAGTGTCCCTATCGAATAAGTTTAATCAGCTTAGAAAATATCAATCAACATATCATCTTTGCTTAGATCTAACACAACCAACTTTTCTTTTCTCCTCTTCTTCTTTTTTTTAATTAAAAAAAACACGGGAGGCTGATTCTGTCCATCACATACATATAAACATCAAAGATATAGTAATTTTTTTTTTCTGAAGTTGTCATTGAGAACTCTTTTTCTTTGAATACAGTCGAATGCTGATTGAAGTTCATACTGCTGATGTCTCATTCTTTTTTTTATCCTATGATAAAGAATAGAAAGATGTTGATGGTGATGACGGTGATAGTTGTAGTAGTGGTTGCTTGAAAATATTTGCTTCATTAATTTTTCAATTAGCCGCACGATGGACACGCCATCATCGTTCGCGTGTGCATGTATACAGATAAGGTTTCTATTGGTGTGTGTGTGTGTGAAAGAGAAAGTGTGAGCCTAGAGGACATATGAAAAGAAATGAAATCGACTTCTGCTTGAACACGTTTCGAAGAAACGAGATCGAGATTGGAAATACGCACACGTATTGAAAAACAAAGTAATTCAATATATCGTAAATAACTGTTCGAGTTGAGAAAAAAGAAAAAAATATTATCGAATTAAAAGATCCAATCATCAATTGAATGCCATTGACATCGATTCTGTCGATCATCATGATCTATATATGCATAAACACGCAATTGTGAAGTGCCAAAAGACATGTCTCTATTCTTTTCTTTAACAATGTGACTGCATAGAGAACAAAAATTGAAATTCTCGGGAGATATAAATTGAGACTCAAAACAGAAGCAACAGTCGACAAGAAAACGAGATGAAGAATGTTACCCCGTGAGCATCTTCAATTCTAATATGAATAGTTAATGAGTAGACGAACATCGAACATCTAAATGCAACGATGAGAAAAGAGCAAATTTTAACCCAATTTATTCTCGTCTTTCTTCATTGAATGCATAGTTGTGAATAACTGTATATCAATTATGATTAGAATACAATGAAGTAAATCATTTATATATGAACATTCTTTTGACAAGACGAAACATTTACATATTATAATCATCATCATCATCATCATCGTTTAAATATCGGTAAAATGATCGTATTATGCCGATGGAATATTTAAGTACTATTCCGTTAGTTGCAAAGGGCACGTTATACTTCATATAGGAAAATGAAGGCAAAAAGAATTTTTACGTCATCAATGTCCTTATTTTAAGTTTTCTTCGATTTCAGTACGTACTTAAAAGTTACCGCGTTGTTTTTACGAGCATCAGGCGATATTTATTTATACGAAAATTCAGCGCACACTTGCTTTGATGAAATTGATTAATAATATTGTTTTTCTTTCTCAAGAGTTGCCCGTATTTAAATCATATTCGAATTCGAAAAGAATGAAACACAAAAATCAAAAGAACAATGAAGTCGTCAACTATTGGATGGAAAAAACATAAACCTGAAGAAATTGAGATGAGCGATAGGAAAGACAACAAACCGAATCGTCTCATTATAAAAGTGAGGAAGTTTCTTTAACGAATTCAGATAAAGTGGAGTTAGAGTTTGATACTTAGACTGCACTATCAAAACGACTACGCAAACAACAAGAAGATCAAGATCCAAAAAATAAGCAACCTACTAAACAAGATGATCCACAAAAGAATCTATTTGTCAAAGTTGCCAGTAAACCTAATCCATATCAGCCAGTAAAGCCAAAGAATACTTCAAATAATCTGTATGTATAGTATTATAGGGTCATTGGTTCTGATTCTAACACTAATCTATTTTTTTTTGTTAGAATTCAAGTCATTAGAGAACGTGTAATGTGTAGTAAACGAGCAGTAGTTGCAACGGGTTTTATTATTGGTTTAATACTTCTTGCTGCTGGTGTGTCTGCTGGAATTGTATTCACGGTTATTAAAACAGACAATTCATCTTCATCTGATAGCAGTAATCTGAATTTAGGTATTTCACTTTAGTTTATTATTGCTTTGGAATTGACCGAATGCTTTTCTTTTTTATTTTAGCGGTAGGAACAGCAACAGAATTACCTATGAGTACCATTGTTACAGGTAGTCAAAGTGGATCACCTTGTTTATCGTCAACGTACACGTCAATCAATGATCCATCAAGAAATTATAATTATACTGGTAGTCAAGGTACATGTGACGATGGATACCCGTTTGCAAATGCTAATGGTGGTGCTTGGATTCGTTTTGAAGGTTCTGGTGGTACACAAATACCAACCTGGTCGATTGATATCAATCACTGTGGCGGATATTTAGGTATATGGAGTAATGATACGCTACCTACCGTACCGGGTGTGCCAAAGAATATAACACTATGCTCAAGCACTCTTGCAGGTATATGCATAGTAGTATTTGATGGAGCTGCGGTCTATTGTACTGGTTCTTATTATGTTTACTTTTTGCCACCAGCATATATTTGTAAATCACGTTATTGCACTGTTTGATTGTTTGTTTTATTCACTAAATTATATTAATAAAAATATATTCTTGATATTATACGTCAGGAATAGAATAACAAAAAAAAATTGATTAAAAAAAAGAAAAGAAACCGAATTAATCAATTTTTGTCCTGAAGAGTGTCTGATTTAAATAAGGCTGAAATAAAAAAAAACAATGTATTATTAAAAACCAAACGAATAGACGTTTCATGGCTACAACACCGAATCGTTTTCATATAACAGTAAGATATCGCTTTATTTATGAATTTATAAATGAAAGGACGAATAGACTGCACACCCTAATTCTCAAATTGATTCATCGGATGCATTTACCAGTGAAACTATATCTTATCGATCATTGAAGTCAACAAAACTTTCAACAAAATCGACTAATAGTTCAAAGAAGCCATTGTGTAATACACGAACAAAAGTTACTGCATTTATCATAGTTGGTTTTCTGCTAATCTCAGCTGTTGTGTCTGCTGCAGTTATATTTACTGTTATCAAACCAAATAGTTCCTCTTCATTTACCAATAGTAATCAAGATCTAGGTATTGCACTTTAGTTTATTATGACCTTAAAATTCAGTACATTTTTTCATGATTTCCGTAGCATTACTATCGACGCAATTCCCTGCGAGCACTATTATTACAGGTAGTCAAAGTGGATCACCTTGTTCACCATCGACATATACATCGATCAATGATCCATCAAGGAATTATAATTCTACAGGTAGTCATGGTAGTTGTGACAATGGATATCCATTCGTGACTAATGGTAGTGGTGCTTGGATTCGTTTTGAAGGTTCTGGTGGTACAAAAATACCAACATGGTCAATTGATATAAATCATTGTGGTGCATATTTAAGTGTATGGAGTAATTCTACGTTACCAGCAACAGTCAATATAATGACGAATATCACCTTATGCAGTAATACAATGGCTTTAATATGTCCTTGGGTAATAAGGGCATCTGTAATTTACTGTCCCGGTAATTATTATGTTTACTTTCTACCATCATTGCCTATGTGCAAAGCTCGTTATTGTACGGCGTGATTTTTTCTTTCTAATAAATCGAAGAAAAAAATATTATCTTGATATGTTAAGTTGAATCCTTTCATTTTCTTTTTATTTCATTTGGATACAGAGAAAATAAATATTGAAATTGATTGCTACGGATGCTCGAAAGTATAAAAGCAGATCGAAAAACCAAAAAATGATTAAATAAAAACAAACGAACAATGAATTCCACCGTAATCAAATGGGGCAAATCAGCACCTAATGATGTCGATATAGCGCATAAAAATAACAAACAACCAAAACGTCTAATTATAAAAGTAGAATTATTTTTTAAGATCTTTCGAAAAAAAAACAAAATGATATTGATTGATAAATAGACAGCATTATCAAAGGATAGACGACAACAACAACGAGACGAAGAACAAAACAAGAGAAATACTACGAATGAACCGCAATGGAAACACGATGTACGATTTAATACACTGGCTAGTGAAGCCAAGTTTTATAAACCTTTGGAATCAACAAACACGGAATCTGTCTTACAACCAAAATCGCGTGCAAATGATAAGTATGGAAAGCAATCTCTGTTCTATTGGTATCTCAAAAATTTGTTTCTATTTAGAATTTCAATCTATAGACAAAGAACAGTTTGTAGCAGTCGAGGAGCACTTGCAACATTCTTCATAGGAGCTTTGATTCTCATTGCTGCTGGTGTAGCTGCCGCAGTTGTATTTACAGTTATCAAAGCAGATGATTCATCTTCATCTTCATCCGACAGCAGTAATCAGAATTTAGGTATCTGCTTTTCATTTTGTTTATCATCCAGTAAGTAAATAAAGCTTCTTTTTGATTTTAGCGGTAGGAACAGCAACAGAATTACCCATGAGTACTGTTAGTGTAGGCAGTCAAAGTGGATCACCTTGTTCATCATCAACGTACACATCAATCAATGATCCATCAAGAAATTATAATTATACGGGTAGTCAGGGTACATGCGACAATGGTGATCTGTTTACACCTGCTAATGGTGGTGCTTGGATTCGTTTTGAAGGTTCTGGTGGTACAAAAATACCAAGCTGGCCGGTTGATTTAAATCATTGTGGTGCATATACTGCTTTCTGGAGCAATAGTACACTAACAACAACAACGAATGTGATGCAGAATGTTACACTATGTGCTAATGGTGCTAGTACAGTATGTGTTTGGATCTTAAAAGCATCTGCAATATACTGTCCTGGTAATTATTATGTTTACTTTCTGCCACCAATATTATCTGGATGTAAGGCACGTTATTGTACTGCTTAATTCTGCTTTGATTTTTCGTTTTCCGAATAAATTCTATATATCCTTTTACTTTTCACCTTGAAAACAACAACAACAAATGCGAATAATGAGTAAATAAACGAAAACTTCAACGAGTTCGCATAGAACTATCGCAGCTATTGTAAGACATCATGCATATCTTAAAATAATCAATCGAACGAGAAAAAAAAATGAAATGAATTCATTAAAATTTCCCTCGAATGTGTGTGTGTGTGTGTCGTATTGAAATAGAACTGATTTTCAAATACGCCATTGTATTAAAAATAAAACAGAAATGAATTCGGTAGCAATTGCATGGAGTAAACAAGCGTCGAATACAGTTGAGATTTCGAATGACAACCCTACAAAGTCAAAACATCTTCATAAAAAAGTAGGACATTTTTCTTCGAGTATAACAGAGACAGAAGCTTTAATGACATAATTAGAATGCATCATCAAAACACAAACGACACCGAGAACATAAAAACATCGAACAAAAATCATCACGAAATGTTCAGTTCGATAAAATCATTAGTGAAGTAAACTATTACGAGCCTTTAGCATCAACAAACTCAATATCCACATTGAAACCAGTAAAGCACTCAACTCTTCAGTATGTATACTATATTTTTACTCTTTAATTGTGAGTAAACAGTTTATATTTTTTAAAATTAGCATCCAAGTCTTCAAAGATCGAAGATGCTGTAGTACACGAGCAGCAGTCGCAACATTTATTATCGTTGCTTTACTTCTTATTGCTGCTGGTATATCAGCTGGCGTTGTATTCAGTGTCATCAAAGCAGATAATTCTTCTGCATCTCAAAACAATCATGCAGATTTCGGGTGTAAGTTTTAATTTTGTAGCATTCTGAAATAAACTAAATTGTTTCAAAATTTCAGCAGTGGCAGTAACAACAAAACTACCTGTGAGTACTATTAGCGTAGGTAGTCAAAGTGGATCACCTTGCTCATCATCAACATATACATCAATTAATGATCCATCAAGAAGTTATAACTATACTGGCAATCTGGGTGCATGTGATGACGATTATCCATTTGTAACGAGTAGTGGTGCTGCTTGGATTCGTTTTGAAGGTTCTGGAGGCACTAAAATACCTTCATGGGCAACCGATTCGAATCATTGTAATGCAGTCTTGACAGTTTGGGCGAACACTACGTTACCAACAGCAGTGAATGTCATCGTGAACGGTACCACTTGCATTAGTGGTATCGCTATAGGATGTATTTCTGCTCAACCAATGTCAGTGATATATTGTCCAGGTAACTATTATGTTTATTTATTACAACCGGTATTGGTTTGCAAAGCACGTTATTGTACGATTTGATGTTTTTTCATTTTTTTTCAAATAAATAATATAAACAATAAGAAATTTTAGTTCAGCTTCTATGCTCTATCTTTGACATTTCAACACCTTTTTACATATGTAACCAATGATATTAATTCACTGTCTTGTGTTCTTGAGAGAGACGAAGAAAATCAATTTATTTTATCGAGTGTCTTATTTAAATAAGAAAACAGCTAAAAAACTTATTATTCAAAAGAAGAAACAATGGATTTGACGACTACTGAATGTAACAAACAAACAACTAGTAAAGTTCGATTTACTGATACGAACAAAGTGAAATCAAAACGTCTTGTTATACAAGTAAGAAAGGCTTCAATTCTATTGAAGAGTAAGGAAACATGAAATTGTCGCTAGACTGCGTTATCCAAA
>ERZ778020.1919-NODE-1919-length-16328-cov-4.218214_pt1 | contig 16328 bp, 14 predicted proteins | sample MGYA00375750_ERZ778020 | MGnify/ENA primary metagenome ERZ778020 (study PRJEB29350, sample SAMN05389818) | bioreactor metagenome | isolation source: Ammonium sulfate bioreactor | place: South Africa: University of Cape Town | collected 2014-03-17 ...
TCATTATTCGTACAAATTACTTCAAGATTTACTTTCAGCTAAAATTCGAACTGAATTCAAAGTATGAAGAATTTTGTTTCGCGGATCGAAATAGTTCTCGTCTACTTTTCAGCGGCTTGTTGTTCTTCCGGCTATGGACGATCAACTTCTACCATTCTTTCGAGATTGGGCTATCGATGTTATGTAAAAACATTTCCTTTGTCCTTTTTCTTTATTAAATTCGTGAATTCTAGTGGTGAAATTGTGTCGACACCGAATATTCGTGAAAAACTTCAAGAATACAAACAAACACCGAAAACATTCGAAACAAATGCAACGCGAACTTGAATATTTTGTTTTTATTTCTGTGATTTGTTTTTTTTCTATTTAATTAAAATCTGTTAACTATCTTGTTGTTCGAAAATCAGCAGGATTAACTCGTCGATGTTGACCGAGAATAAGTGCAAACGGATTTCGTATTGTTATGTCTCGCCAAAGACCAAAGAGACAAACAAACGGGCACAATGTTACTGTTAAATACGGAAAATAAACAAAATAATCGAGAAAAAGCATCGATGCTGTGCCCCATATATCTTGAGTATAAGCCATAACTTGTCCACTGACTAAAAACGGCAGCCAACAAACAGCATAAAGAATAGCAACACTAATCAATTGAAAGAACATTCGAAAGTTTTTCGACCAAAGTCGAGTTTGTTGCATTCGATGCTTATGAAGGAGAATTTTCGTTGTTAAAATTATATTCATTAATACAATAATTCCCATTGGAATTGCGTGATCAATTAACCAAGATAGAACTTGCCATAAGGGCGACGACATAAAACAAGGAGCGCCACACCAGAATATAAAATAATAGAAATTATTCGTACAGGGAAAGAAAAATACCAGAACTATGTATAGACTCAATGGCATGACGAAACAAATACTTAACGGAATATAACGAAGATAAATATGATATTTTTTCAATACGAACGAATGAAATAGAAATAAATATCGTTCGATACTGCCAACTGCCATTGACCAAAGACCAATACCGTAAAGAACGGCACTTAAAAAAGCCCAAAATTGACAATAAAAAGGATGTTCAATAGGAACTTGACTTAAATATAAGAATGATAATGTCAATGGTAATTCGCCAACAGCCTAAAAAAAGCCGTTGAATGAATGTCATTTTTTTAAAAATAAGTCTTCGAAAGCAAACCTGCATAAAATTGATAATGACTAAACAGATAATAATATGATTGTTTTCTTTCTTACGAATTTGTTTTTGAAAAATAAATTGTAGAAATAAATAAAACGAACATAAAACCGATGGAATTAATAATGTCAATAGAACACTGAATACAATTATTCGACTCTCAACCATTGCTATAGAATTGATAATAGCAGCAACTTTATTATTTGATCTAAAACAAAATACTTCAATTTTAAAAATCCGCCTCAATATAATACGGATCTATATTAAGCGCATTTGCGTATATGACATTACTCAATTAAAGATATTTTCCTCTTGTATTGACACTAAAGAACGCCCTAATCGGTGTTAACTGCTGAAAATAATTAGCTTGTTTCTATTTTTCTACGCATATCCTCAGAGATCATTTCAATCCGAGTCAATAGCTCGGCTTTTCTAATGACTTTCTAATCTCTTTACAATGGCGTACATGATTTTTATTTTTGAGTGAACATTCACCTGAAAATCTTCATCTCAACAGCATAATTAATCTTAAAAAGTGACAACGCAAAAAAATTGTCAACAACAACCTCGACTGAATACGCTTTCGGCTGATTCCACTTTGCCAACAATTTTTTCCACCAGCTAAGAAAAAATGTTCGCAAAGTATAGAAAACATAACGCTTTCGAATAGAAACAAAAACATTCAATTATGACAAATTAACGAGTTCATTTAGTTGGTAGGCGTTTCTTTTATTCTTTATTATTTAAAAATGCAGTAGAATAGAATACCAACAAAGACTTTTCTCACCAAGACAAATACTTGTCAATGTTTTAAAACGTGTCTTTTGGCGTTAATAACTTTATATTTAGATTAATATCTAACTAGAAAATACATCGACTGGAATAAAAATGTAATGAATGTTCTTTATACGCTTTGATTTCAATCATTTTATTTATCGTGAAAAAGCGACAACTATAAGTTTTAATTATCCAAATAAAAAACCAATGAGGAGAAAAAGAATGAAAAAAAACTGGACTGAATAGACGAAGAACAAAGATACAAACTTCTAATCGTTTTTTTTTCTATCAAAATTTCATGATGTTTCATTCATTTGCACAATGGTTGAATCGACTACAGATTCAAATATCGATGATCTTGTTCAAGCTTTCAAACCGAATCCAAATGCCAATTCAACATCCTCTGTTAAACCAGAACATCATGAGCAATGGATGAATAATTCCGTTTTCTTTCGGCAAATAATTGAAGATATCAAAAGTACTTTTCATTTTCTTGAAATTCCATTCATTTTCGAATTCGATTAGAATTGCCAAATGTTGTCAAAGAAACACCGATGCTAACTCGAACGCAATCAACTAAAGAATCAAAAGATATTCCAACTACTACTACTACTGCTGCTGCTGTTGTTGAAGAAGAACCGTCTTCTCGTGAAGTGAAATTATATTCAGCTGCTCAATTTCGTTCTCATATCAATCGATTGTATCCATTTCATTTGGATTATTTCACATCGAAAATTTCAGCCTTGGATTTCGAACAACATCGAATGGGTTTGTACATTTTTTATGACGTTCGAAATGGTTTTCTGGTCAATGATCTTGAAAAAGAGCTGAAGAAAAAATCAGACCGAGGAAAAAATATGAAAGTACGAGAAAGAACAAATAAAACAAAAAACGAGTGAGAATTTATTTCGATTTAGAGAATGAATGGATTGTTGTTAAATGAACATCGAATGTTTAATGAATGTGCGAAAGAATACGCAGTTCAACATTTAAAACGAGACTATGAAGCAATGAAAACGTCTGTTCAACGATTTATGGAGGTTTGACGTTTTCTATATGAGTTTCAAAATTGAAATAACGAATATTTAGGCATGGCTTAAACGAAAAACAGATTTTTTATTGAAGAAATGTCAATCTCACGATCGATTCTATTCTCAACGAATGACGATTCCATTGGATCTCTACGATACACTCAATCCAGTCACTTTTATTCATCAATCAACAGTCTTACGTTTAGTCAGTCGAAAACAAAACAAAATCTTTGATAAAATAGATCATTCATTTTAGGGAACAATTCCTTTGTTAACACTTCCGGAAAACATCGAACGAGAATATATAAAATGCAGTGATGATCATGACAAAATCATTTCAAATCGATTCAATTCAACGTATCGATTAACCGTAATTTTCATTTCTCAACCCTCTCAGCGTAAATTCATTTTCTTTTTTCAAAGAATATTGTCGACGATCCGAATGTGTTGAGTATTCTCTCTCAACATCCAACAATCGATGTTGTTCTAACAAAATCGAGCTTTCATTTGCTACTCGAATTATTTGCCACGAAGAAATGTTCTTCGCCAGTGACAATGCCGATGTCAATTCGAGAATTTCAATTCGAAAATTTAAATAATTCGAATGGAATTGAGAAGAAAAAAGTGATTTTTATTGACAAATCATTTCGACAGAAAACTTATACGAAAAGAGATTTGAATCGAAAGTTTTATCAACGATCATTTCGATCGTTGTTAGTCTCGACAACAGGAGGCAAACGTGAAACTAATGATACTTCATTTAATTATTCGACATTGAATAATAAAGTTGATTTTCAAATCACAGAAATTCGAAATAAAATCGAAGAGAAAATCCCCGATGAACCCAAAGTCGAAGAGAAAACCTTCGAAAGCGAAGATGATGATGAAGATGAAGACGAAGGTGCAATGATTATTAGTACAGACGGAGACAATGAAGAACAACAAAAACAATTTCACAAATCAAAACAAAAAATTATTCATTCAGCTCCGATTATTCAAGAACGAGAGACAACTAATCAACAAGAAACTGCTCCTCAAGGACCAGGTTTGATCTTGTCTAATGAATAAAAGGTTAATCTTCTTTCTCTTTCAGTACCAGTAGTCAGTCGAATTAAATTGGCGATACCAACACAAGGAAATTATGAATATTGCCTTTGGCAATTAGGAACACTGCAAATTCTAATTCGTTCATCGTTTCATGGATTTTGTGAACATGTTCAATCGGAAGAAAATGTAAATCGAGAGTATTTGAGTTGTTATACCAAACTTGAATATCAACCACAATTTGGTTTTGAACAAACTACCGATCGAGAATATCGAACGATTTGGTGTGATTCGTATTTGAGACATGGTGCCAATGTTTTACTTGGTTTTTGATTCACAAATTTTGCTTTTTTGAAATACGAAAATCGTTTGTTGTTTAGGTCGGATTAATGTTTTTACTCAACAATTGCTTAAAATTGAAAAAATGACTTATGAAAATATCGATCGAAATCTCAAAGAATGCCAAATCGAGTAAAAAAATTCATTCATCTGGAATTTCTCTTTGCATTTATTTTCATTTTTAGTATGTTAAAACCATTGACTAAAGTCTACGGATTACTTTACGGTTTACAAAGGTATTTCAAATGACGTTTTATTTTCTCTAACATTCGATTTTTCGTTAGTTTGGAAGTGAACAATTATCTGTTATCTTGTTCGTTAAATGACGAAAAGATTTCTCTTTATCAAACAGTCGGAACGTCAACCGAAGAGTAAATTTGTTTTTAGTTTCAATCGATTTATTTGTTTATGTTTTTTTGTATAGAAACACGTTTGATCTTCAATGTGAGCCAGTGGAATCGAATAAATTACTTGTTGAATCCGATTGTACGACTGTTCCTTGGATTCCATTGACTCCAACTCTTCTTTTGCCTTTTCACATTGATTTCAAACGAGTTCCTTTGACTTTCTGTCCAAGAACTAAACGTAGGAATTCGAGTTTTACGAAAGAAATATTCGTTTCATGTTTTGTTTTGTTTAAAGGTCAGTTGGATATTGAAATAAGTATTCCATCGTATCGAATACCTCGCGAGCCTGTTAATAAACAACAAGCTAAACAGAAGAAAAAAGCGAAGAAGAAAGCAAATCAACGACGAAAACGAAATCAAAAGAACAGTGGAAAAGATCAATAAATTCTCTATTTGTGTTTTTTCTTTGTTTTATGAACAAAATAAAATGATTATTCAATAAAAATCAAGACACCTTGTACAAGATTTTCTTTTAGAAATAAAAGTTTATTAAATGATCAGCACAGCGACAGCTATATATTCGAAAACTATATAGTATTTTTTCGTTCTTTCTTTTCGGTAGTCGTGATTGTATTCAGAATATAGTTTGATGAATGAACCAATCGGGAGGAAACGAATGAATAATAATTTCTACTGTCTAGAACAAAGATTTTCGTTTATATTAGTGTTTAAGTTAAGAATATAATGAATTCATTTCTTAATTGTAATTCCAGATAAAATTAAACACAATGGATGATTATTCGACAAAAATCAAAACATCTGCTGAACATTTAATTCGAAATGAATTTCCAGAAAAAGCTTTAGAACTCGACACACTCGTTTCAGTGAATACTTATTGTTTTATCTGTCAAATAAAATCTAACGATGATTATTTCTCTAGAGTCCAATATTATCCTTCAGTGAAGTACCACAAATCCGTGCAAAAGTTCAATTACCAACCGCTGACGACATTATGTATCATCTAGTCAATGGAAACGACGTAAAAACTAGTTGTTTAATTGAAAAAAATCCTATTTTAAATTGTTGTTTGTTAAGGAAAATTGTTCATCGAATATTAATAATAATGGTAGTCTAACAAAGAAAAGTAAATTAGATGGCAATGATAATATTTATGTATTCAATGGATCGATTCCATCGAATTCGTTAATATCGATCCTCGAAGATAAACTTCGACCTTACATTCTACATTTTCTTGATAGTGTACCATTGAAATCTTCTCATGTATTTGAAAATCTTCTCACAGTTTCTGTTTTTTAAATTCAGGCTGCTATTATTAAACTATGGATTCAATTACAAATTCCTAAGGTCGAAGATGGAAATAACTTCGGTGTTAGCGTTCAAGAAGTAAATTTCAAAGTTGTCTGTCTATTTGATTCGCTCTCTATTGGAAAATAGGATTCATTAGCTGAAGTTCGAACAATTGAAACCGAAGTCACACAATATATTGATTTGACATGCAAATATTTGATCTCTCGTGGTGAATTGATTAAAAAAGTAGCCAAATATCCGCATGTCGAAGATTATCGTCGAGCTGTTCAATCGCTCGATGAAAAACAATTCGTTTCATTACGTTTCATCGCTCTCGAACTTCGAAATCATTACGTAAAAACAATCCAAATTTCTCATTAATAAAAAACAAAACGCGTTTTTTTTTCTGTAATTTTAGACGAGTGTTCATGATTTACTAACGAAGAATCTCGAAAAAATCATCAAACCACGTTCAAACCAAATTCATTCTTTATATTAACATTGTTGTTCTTTATCATCAATAAAAAACTAAGATCATTTATTTAGAAAAGGAAATTCTCCTACACAAAAATCAACAAACAAGAGAAAATCGAAGTTACTCCTATAAATTCTCTTGGAATCATTGAGTTCTTATGCTATTTCATAATTTAAAAGCATTTGATTTAGCAAAGTTTACAGGTTTGTTTAGAATAGATTATCTCGACTGAGTGAAAGGATTTTTAAATGCATATAACGCATCCACTGAATGAATCTCGTTACTGTTGAGTTTGACAAAATTAGCTTTTCTTCGATGGAAATGGAACCATCGATAAACTCGTATAAAGAATGAAATTCTAAACAAATGACTATTAGAAAATGTCATTCTTTGACTTCTGTAATATGTACAAACACATTCTCCCCTCTACATTCATTTATGTACAGAGAAAAAACCAATAATATTGTTCGAAAAGACAAACGCGAAACAAAGACGTTAATTTTATCTTTTCTTGTTTTTTAGTCATGAAAACTAGTTTACTGATATTTTATTTTCTTTTGACAATCTTCTTTTATTCTACGTATTCGATTGCTATCGATGATTTTCATTGTAAAATTCCCACTTGTCGAGATTTTTATTATGTAAGTTCAACTTTTGGTCGTGTTTTTTTTTTAATCGAAATTTGACTTTGTTCGAAGGGTTTAAAATCTTATCCACGTCGGAACCAATACGAAAGAATCTGTTTCGATACAGTTTATCGGATTCAAGCGATTCCCAGGAAATATGGAACATGTGTCCTAGAAGATACAGGAAAATTGAATAGAGAATGCATTAGTAAATTAACTAAAATGATTTATTCGTGTTTGTTGACCTAAATCTTTTTGACTTGATAATTTAGTTGAAGTCGCTAATACGATTAAAGCTTGTATTGAACAATTATACGACGTTCCCGATCGTGAAGCGAGGTACTATTGTGGATATACGTTGATGAAGTATTGTGCTGTACATGTTGGTCTCGATGGTTATCCTCTCAACTTTACATAGTCGAATTCGTAATTCCGATTCAACGCATTTATCTCAATACTTGAGAATCTTTTTCGTTTTATATTTATTTATTTTTTGTTTGTTTTATTTTTTTGATGATGATGATGAATTAAAAAGGAATATTCAACACATACCCTCACCCTCAATGAACTAATTCTGCAAGCTTTTTTTTCCTCCAGGTACAAATAAAACATAACTAAGAGTTTAATCGGAGATTTGTCTTACTGCTAATTCCAAAACATAATCTATACTTTTGATTATCCAAAAAAAAAGTTTTACCTACATAATTAATTGCGTTCATTTTACAGAACCGTGACTTTTGAAACTAATAGGAAAAGAAAAGCTTGTTTACTCAAATAATCATATGTGACTCGAATATTTTCATAAAAATATGCATTCAATTTCCAGCTCATTTCCTGTTTAACTCAAACATACGACGCCGTAGAAAATCACGGTTATCAACTAACACCGATAGATCGATCAACAAATCGTCTCTATTCACCTCGATTTTATTGTCCTGGAAAAAAGAAACAACACTATTTCCCTCGAAACAAATGACACGTCTATCTCATTTTCCAAATTAATTGAACACTCAGCCAGTGCCATGTTTCCGACTGTAGTTAATTCAGTGTGATTGTGGGTTTTTTATTCGATTCGATTGACGTCAAAGGACGGATGAATTTTGTGCTCTGACTTGAGAGAATCTGGATTCATGCGTAGATCAGCATCAAACTAAGAAATTAAATACATTCGGATTTATGTTGTGTTTTCATGAAATTAAACGGAATATTAAAATATTGCTTTTTTCTTGTTCTCAAGAATACTCAAGTATTTCATCTGTAAACACAGAGAAAAAAGTCATATTTTATTTGAAGAAATAAAACATGCGTGAATCTTTTCATTTGGAAAAGATCTGTGTCATCAAGCAATAGAAAGTATTTAAATGAAACAGACGGCAGTTGTGTTTTATTTTTCTCGTCGAGTCGATTCGTGTTGTTGAATTAATTTGAGGATAAAATTTTCCATGTTCATAGAAATCATTCGAAGATTAATGAGCTTTTTCCTCTCTTCTTCGAGACAAAGTACGTAGCTTAGTCATTTGAATCTTTCTGTTTATTTAGAATTCAATTCCCGTCAATCAACTTAGTTCAAATGAAGATCTTCTTGATTTTATCGATCGTTTTTCTCATTCATTCATCAATCGATTGTACATTTATGGACGCATTTCATTGTAAAATTTCAACATGTCGAGATTTTCGTAATGTAAGTTCGGCTGTTTGTTTGCTTCGATCGATGAAGAAATATTTTAGGGTCTAAGACATTATCCTCGACCAAGACAATACGAAAAGATCTGTCAGGATATAGTTCATGAACTTCAATCGATTCCTGAGAAATACGGAAAGTGCATTCGAAGTGATACAGGAAGAATTCATAAGCCATGCATTTGTATGTTCGCTTGTTTCTTTTATATTCATTCGAAATAGCCGCCGTATTTCAGATGCATTAGCAAATACGATTAAAAAATGTATGACTCAACTATCGGATATTCCCGAACGTGAAGCACGATACTTCTGTGGTCATACACCGATGAAATATTGCGCTGTTTATGTTGGCCTCGATGGATTACCATTGGATTTCGTTGCATGAACAGAAGTCAATCATCATCATCAAGCTATTTGTGAAAAATCCACATTCTTGTCATAGATGTTTGTTATTTTATTAGAAGAAAAATCAATAAAAATATCAATATATCATTTGTATGCACACAGCAGAACAGGCACAATCTCAGGATATTGAATTATATAAATACGTAGATGAGCTGCATCATTTTTAGACGAAGTCAGAAAATGAAAGTGATCTATCTCGGATTGATTTTATGCACAACGAATTTAATTCATTCGTTGAAAGCTTTCGATTTTTTTCATTGCAAAATCGCTACATGTCAACATTTTCAATATGTAAGTTCTGTTGTTGAATCTCGACTCGTTTTGTTAATGATTCGATTTCAAGGGTTTGAAAGATTTCACTCGACAAAAACATTATGTTAACGTCTGCTACGATACTGTTCAATCGTTATACCAAATCAGAGAAAAACACGGCAAATGTTACAAAGAAACTGAGCGAAAACTAAATGGGCCTTGTATTCGTAAGTGTTGTTTTCTTTTCTTCGAATTGAATAACAAACACGAAGAAACATATTTGTAGGAGCTTTGGCAAATGTCATTCGATCTTGTCTTGAAAGATTAGACGATCTACCACAGCCTCTCGCACGACTCTATTGTGGACGAGTATTCATGGAGAATTGTGTCAGATTCATTGGCTTGGAAAGATTTCCATTTCACTCCGAACATAAACATTGAATGTTTTGCTATCAAATTGCCTAAACCTTTTGTTTTTGATTTATTTTCTAATAAAGAAAAAGACAAGTGCACTGAATAGAAAGAAAGAGAGAGAGAGAGAGAGAGAGATTATTCGTCTTTTTTTGCATTTGATTTAAGTTTATTTGCTTCTTTTGTGTAAATTTCTGCGAGACCGAATTCATCGATGAGATAATCAGCTGTTAGCAAACGTCTCGAATCTAAAACTCGGCCTTTAACATCGATCTGTGGTCGTCGTTTGACTTCTTTGCCTTCTTGAAACAGAACAACCGTTGGCAATTGTTTGGAAAATGTCGATGTATCGATTTTAAATCGTTTCGCCTCGGCTTGATATCGACTCACATCGAATTTAACAAATCGAAATGTTTTCAAATCGCCAAAACGCGATGATAAATCAGCGAAAACACTCGAAAAATTTTGACACGGCGGCGACCACGGCGCATGAAAACAAACGAACCAATTCAATCGAGAATCGGCATGGATTTCATTGTCTAAATTATTCGCACGATAATAGAGAATATTCGTTTTACCCGTTGGTTCCGGTGGAGAAAAGAACAGAAAATGTAACAAACAGATTAACATGTAAAATATCAACGCAACATACGATTGTTCGCGGTAAAACAGAATACAATTGGCCATTTTCGAGTATTTACAGATGTTATCGATGTAATGCAGCCAGGTCAACGCTTTTCGACCGCGAAGAGCGATGATTGTGCCCAAAAGTAACAAGATTTGAGTGTCTTGAGTTGTGATTTCTTTATTTATGAATATGTACGAACTCAATGATTGCGGGAGAAGTTGTTTGAGAAGGAGATAAATTGCCGAGAGAAAGATGTTTATTGAATAATACGGATGAAGAAGAATTCGAGCTTTGGATAAGATCATTTGAACAGACATTTCGAACACAACAAAAACAAATGATATTGAATAGTTGATCTATAAGAAAAAAAGAAAACGGAGGTAGATTGTATTGATAAATAACAATGTCGACCAATGATTTCTCTCAAAAGGAAATAAAATATAAAAATCGGTGCTGCTGCTGCTGCTGCTGCTTCTTCTTTTCGATCGAATAGAAAAAATGAGTTGTTTTTTTTTGTTACGTTCGTGTTTATTTTCTTTTTAAATTTCCAATACTGTTATTAATCGAAAACACACTCAGACAAAGACGGAAAAAGGAGAAAAAACGAAAAGAAAAGGAAAGAGTTTTGCTGCTGGTCAATTAATGGGTCGCGCAATTGACTTGAGTCGGTCCGCCTTGACCTCGTGGATCGTCATCATCGTACATTTCGTGCCGAGCTGATCGTTGCGAATGTCGTGGATCGTAATCGACCAACGGACATTGTTCAGCATTAGCCGGCAGTTGAACATGCGACCGAGCTGGAAGAAGTTTTTCTAATTTGGCCAGATGGTCCGGTTTCAATTCGTTTTTCTCCGGAAATTTAACATCAAAATGAAGAACAAGTCGACCTTTTTCCATCGGATTTCGGTAGACGGGCATGCCTTCATTTAGAACACATTTTATATCTCCCGGTTTAATCACTTCACCCGGCAGAACATGCAGAACTAATTCTCGATTGTCAAGAGTCTTGATCACTTTCTGAAAGCCGCACAACGCTTCAGTGAGCGTAATCGGCATTTTCATATGCAAATCGGTTTTATCTCGTTTAAACGTCGGATGTTCTTTTTCATCTAAAACCACGATGATATCTCCCGGCTGAAGGCCGGGCTCTTGATCTCCTTCGCCTGCAAATGTGATTTTTTTTCCATCGTCCATGCCTTTGTCGATGTGAACTTCGATGATTTTCCGCTCTCGATTGATCTTTTTTCCGTCACAAGTTTTACATTTATCTTTGGCGTTGATTTTCTCTCCTTGCCCGTTGCAATCGGAGCAATGCGCTCGGATTTGTTGGATCATGCCCGGGGCGATCTGATGCACGCGAACGACAAAACCATTGCCGTTGCACGTCGTGCACTTTGAAACCGCGCCTTTTTTACCTCCACGACCTGAATTCAACGAAATTTAAGCAAAAAACCCAACGAAAAACTCGGTTTTACCTTCGCATTTGTCACAAACGACGTTCTTTTGCAAGGCTAATTTTCTCACAGCGCCGTTGTAAAGTTCTTCGAGTGAGACGGCGAGTTGATGGACGAGATTTTTGCCTCGGTTTTCCTGTCGGCCGCCGAACGGATGACCGCCGCCGCCTCCGCCGAAGAACATGTTGAAAATATCGAACGGATCCGAGCCGTGAAAGCCGCCGCCTGCGCCCGCGCCTTCTTTCATTCCCTGTTCGCCAACTTGATCGTACAAAGTTCGTTTCTTTTCGTCCGATAGGACCTCGTCTAATCAAACGAACAGATCGTTTTCTCGTTTTGTCTCAAAAAACAAAGCGCAAAAACCTACAAGCTTGAGATAATTCTTTGAATTTTTCCGGATCGTTATCGGGATTTTTGTCGGGATGTAGTTTTAAGGCGAGTTTTCGGTAAGCTTTTTTGATTTCGTCGACGGAAGCGTTCGGTTGAACGCCGAGAATATCGTAGTATTTTGTGTCTTTGACCATTTTTTGTCACGAACTTCGAATTATCTACAAGCAAAAGTTAAAATCACGGCGCTGAAATCAATGAAAGAGAGATTTTATCGAGAAAAAAATCGAGAATTTACATCTGATCGAAAAAAAAATGCGAATACTGTCTTTGAGATTCTATTAGAGAAGTAAACTATCGACACCGTTGAGTGTTTTGCTGATCGATCGGATCTGTTTTTGCAAATTGATCCAATGAAATTTGATTGCGTCGACGATTTCCGTCGGTGGGTTAGATGTAATGTTGTACAAAAGATTTGACAAGACCGGAAAAGAGACTACGGTGTTGGTCAAGCCAAAGGCCGGGCCAATTAATAGATGTCTGAACGAGAAAAGATGAACTTTGACGAGTTTAGTCGAAAGGAAAGCGGTTACTTGGAATGTTCGTTGATGAATAAACGCTCGAAATCAATGAGTTTTTGATTGATTTGCTGGATTTGAATGAAATCTTTTGAGGATTCGTCGATTCGACGTTGAGTCTGACGAATTGATTTGGTTAGATCACTTACTAATTGACTCATTTCGTCTAGAAAAAAAAACAAACTTTTCTCTCCTTCGAAAGAAAAAAAAACGAGAGAATTTACTCGATTCACCAAGTGCTGAGCTCAACCATCGATAAGCTCGATCGAAATGCGCGAAATATTCGCTCGTTTGCTCGTCAATAAAATCGGCATAGTTCGTCAAATTGACCGGAATCAACGGTTGATCGATGAATTGTCGAATTAATTCGGCGATAAACTGCGTGTAACCAACGAAAACTTCGGGCTGAATCTCGTTCGACGATGTTGAACGTCGTTTCGTCGAATAAAACGTTTGATTATCAACCGACTAAATCAAAGAGAAGCGCAATGAGGTGAAACGAATGACGTAACTCGATGATTGATGATTTTTTTTACCTGTTGATCCGTCATTTCGATGGTCAACGAAGGCACGCCGAATTTCAGCTGAAAAATCGACGCCGACGAATGTCCGTCGATCGGCCGGACGATCGGAACGGTTTGATTCGTTTGAAACCGCGTTTTCGACGTTCGGATCCATTCGTCGAGTAATTTATGCGGTTGGCATTCGGCGTGTGAGTCGGACGAGCTCATTGCCGAGTGATCTTCGTGGCGACGCTGTCGGTGGTGACACGTGTGATCGTGAGTCAACGGACTGACGACGAAATCCGCGGCACGAGAAGCGACTCGTTCGAAGAGAGGAGAACCGTGGAGATTGAGAGTTGTGTTCGATTGGACGCCGCCTGAGAGGTCGAGATAACGGATTAAATGGGGTCGAATGAGGTGTTCGTTGTCGCGGATCCAACGTTCGACTAAATCGAGAGGAGAAATTCGAGAATTTAGGCAAAATTCGAGCGAGTTACCGGTGAAATGGTCCGATGTGAGGTCCGACCACGCGCAGAACAACAACGAACGTCTAAAAAAACAAAGAAAAAAAAATCTCGAATTCGCTCTCTGCATTCGATCTCTCACCTCGGCCGCCAGCCTTTCGTCATTTGCACGTTCAACGTTCTCACGAGTTCATTGACGACAGTTTCCTGTTGTTTTTGTCCCAATTGAAAGCCGACGATGACGAACTGATCTCGTTCGATTTGCCCTTGAATTTGCCCGATGACAACCGGCAGTTGAACGGGAATTTCCTGGACAAAACTGTTCATCTCAAGTCGATACTGTTTGACCTCTCCGCCGAGTTTCAGTGCTGAGGGCTTTGAGTACCAATGCTCGGGGATTTTCGGCCAGAGATTCGATTCGGATGGAATCGAGGAGAAAATGTTTTCGACGTCGGCGTTTGAAAGAACGAGAAGAACGATTTGTTGGTCGTTTTCGATGGAAAAATCGTCGAGAAATCGAGGAGATTTGGATGAACGTTTCCATTGATCGATGATCGATTGGCGATTGAGCTCGAGCGATTCGATTCGATCGTCGTTGTCGTCGAAAAGAACGACTCCACCGAATTCATATCGAATCGCCTGACGAATTTGTTCAGTCGGCGAGATCAACGTCGATTTTCTACGCATGAAAACGATCGTTTGTCGATGATTTTCGTATTGAATCGCGTTTTGTTGGAATAAATACGCGAAATCTTCGTCCCGTCCGTAGTTGACGTAGCAAACGAACTTTCCATCGAATCGACCGGATTTAATCAAAGACGAATAAGTTAAATATTCGTCGGTTGATTGAAGATTGAATTTCGTTAGTTCTTGATCTTTTTCGTCGTCGATCAGCTGAATTCCGCTCCATTGATTCGACGGTGCAAATTTCGTTAAGGTTAAATCGTAGGAAAGCTGTTTGACTTGATGGAAAACTGTTGAGTAATTCGCCCAGATTTGTTCTAATTTCTTTGCTGATTCATTTGGCGATTGATTTGTCAAATTCAAATGAAGAAAATTCGTTTTGTTTATCGTTTGAGCGAATTTCGTCGACATTGAAACGTCGATTTGATTGAGTTCGTTGATCGTTGCTGATCGATCAGCGTCCTGAGAGATTCGGTAGATCATAATAACAACGCCACTCAAACATCCGAATATAAATGCACTTAAAATTAAGATAAAGATGAGTACGGGATGCGAACTATTCGAACGAGTTCGATAATATGTCTTTGGACGTTTAGAAACCGTTGGAAATTGATCACGATGGGTTTTTGTTAATTGATCAATTTCATCATCATCATCATCGTCATTATCGATTGGTGTGAGAAGAAGAGCCGCTTTTTCTTCTGTGCCTAACTGACGCATCGTCGAAAGATTTTTATCACATGTAGTCAAAAATACAACGGTTATAAAACTTATAAATAAACAACAACAGACAAAACGAATGTTCGATTTCAATGAGTCATGATTTGGATTTAATCGAAAAATTTTATTAGAAAATATTTTCTTGTAAAGAGATTATCTAAAATAAAATAATTTCGATTTTAGGAGAACATCAGTTTTTGTATAGATGTCACTAGTAAACAGTTGAGTTATAAGAAATTTCCGCTCTTTGTTTTTATTTGACTGACTGATATTTATATCATTTTTACATTCAAAAATAAATAAAATAATGTGTAATCAAAAAGTATGGTGCAATATTTAGATAAGTTTTTTCGACAAACAATTGAAATATGACAGAAAGTGAATCATCGATTTTAACAGATCAAGAAGTATAGAGTACCCATGTCAAACACCGACCGTTTACTTAATAGTGCGGTCCATACATTTCACAGAAATACTCTTTTCTTCAAAATTTAATCAATAAAATAAATAGACAAAATCACGACTACAAGCCATTTGCATTTCATGCAATCAAAGCGAATGTAACTATCAAACAATTTCAAATTAATCAAGCAATCTATCCCAAAAATTTTAATATTCTCATTTATTATGATGAAATGTAACAAACTCACAAAAGACCATAATTCTAAAAATCCCTCAATTCCAGCTATTCGTAATCGATCTTAAACCAGATATTTAAAATCCACACTTCAATCAGCACAACACCCTGAGATGGCTGTTTGTCCTCTTCAGGAGCTCGAAATATTGTGCACGTTGAGCTCCGATTTCATTATTGTTAACGTTGAGTAAAGTGAGTGTCTGTATGAAAGAGACAGGAACGAGATGATCGTAAAAACATGAAGGACTGATGATCTCACTGTATTGTGTCGCAATGCTTCACCCAAGTATTGTGCACCTTGATCTCCGATTTGATTGCCGTTAAGGTCGAGTGTAGTGAGTGTCTGTATGAAAGAGACAGGAATGAGATGATGGTAAAAACATGAAGGAGTGATGATCTCACTGTATTGTGTCGCAATGCTTCACCCAAGTATTGTGCACCTT
>ERZ778020.1927-NODE-1927-length-16290-cov-3.733415_pt1 | contig 16290 bp, 17 predicted proteins | sample MGYA00375750_ERZ778020 | MGnify/ENA primary metagenome ERZ778020 (study PRJEB29350, sample SAMN05389818) | bioreactor metagenome | isolation source: Ammonium sulfate bioreactor | place: South Africa: University of Cape Town | collected 2014-03-17 ...
ATGAATCAACCACGAGTTGCGAAACAAAATTTATATACATATATAGGTGTATATACGAAGTTTTTTTTAGCTATAAACGGTGAGAATGAAAAAGAAAAATCGACGGTTATATATTTTTTCTTCTCTCTCTCTCTCCATATTCTTCCCAAAAAACAAAACAAATAGAAGCGCGTCGTTCTCTTCTTACTTCACGTTCGCCCGCCTACTCCCTCCCGAATTCAAATCAATAGATTGGCGTACGCAATCTATCCAATGCCAATTCGACACATTAGAGGACGCCACATCGAAATGTCAGCAAATAGATCTCTGAAACACTCGACGTTTCTCGATTTTATTTTCGAATGGCATTTCTCTTAGCAATCAGTCAAATTTAATAACAACAAAAACAGAAGAAAAATAAAATAGAATCAATAAAAGCCGATAGAATAAAATTTCCTTTTCTTTTTTTTCGAAAACAAATAAACCGGATAAAAGTCGACTGACGAAACTACACAACATTAAAAAAAAACAAGAAAGAATTATTAAGTGTGTTTTTTTTTCTCTTCAAAATAAATAAATTCATTTAAAAGAATGTTAATATTCTTTTTTTTCTTTTTCTCTTTCTTATTCGACTTGTTCATAACGTTGTTTACTCATTTGTCGTGCTAAACAACATGAAAGTATAACTCCAATTAATGGAAATAATGCAATCGCGATGATAATTCCACCGAACACCGGATAATTACTCTTAATCGCAGCGATAACCGTCGCATAACAACCCTAAAGAAAACCTCGATTGTCAAATAAATTTAATTTAACTTCTTTTACGTCAGCGTTTATATCCGCTTGAAGATAATCCTTTTTTAGATGTTGTCTCGAACATGTATGATTCAATGTGCTCTTACAGCATGATGCAGGGACTTGCAAAAGTTCTCGACCATAGGGCGTTTCAAACCAATCACTATATTTATCAATACCACAACACGATAACTAAAATATAGAAATGTTTTCGAAAACGTCAAGCTCGATCTTCGTACGGTTTTTTGAAGACGATCAACATGTGAAGTCATCGGTTCAGTTTCATACTTTTGCATGACATTATTTAAACTTGTTTTAAAGGTTTCTTCATACTAAACGAAGAAAAAAAACAATATAATCAATTAGAATTTATTCTATTTGTTCTTGTTCGACAAACCATTTGTTGTTTCATAAGAACAGTAACTGCTAACATTATTTCAGCAACAAATATAAGAAATACCACGATAGCATACTAAGAAGAAAATCAAGCTCTCTTTTATTATCAATTCCATGGAATTCAGTAATCAAATTACAAAGTAAAGCAATCCGACATGTCCTCGAATCGTACACCTAAACAAATTTCATTCGTTCAATGTGATTTAGTTGAACATTAAATATTTACCAGAATGCAAATAAACCGATAAAGAAGATAATTAAACCAAGGCCAATCTAATTGAAAGACAAAAATAGAATTATTTTCTTTTTCTGAATTTATTTCTACGAGAATAAATGGCGATGATGAACTTAATTCCGGTGTTATATCCAAAAATGTCGCTAACTGACTTCGTAAGACGACGCCAAGTAGAAACAAAATACCTCCACTAATCTAAACAAGACGACATAGTTTTGTTTTCATTCAATTAAACATGGATAATTATTAGTTTTTTTTTCTACCAGAAATATAATATTAATACATATGAGTAATGTACGTAGTAAAGCAATGCTTGCTGACGCATGAAAACGTTGCCAATTCATCTGAAAAGAAAATATTTCGAATGATCGAGAAGAAATTCAAGTTTGTCTTTTGATCGGCGAGAATAGATGTACGTACGTACAGACAGACGTTCGTATATATATATATTTTAATCTAGTCGAGCCCTAGAAAGCAGAAAAGAAACGGTATTCATCTTGAAAAACTAACTACGTCGTTGTTCTAAGGAAAAAAATAGTTAGTTGCTCGTTCACATCGTAGTATACAATAAAAAAAGAAAAGAAATGAAAAATGAGCTTGTCTTGACGTAAAGGAAAAGAAAATTCTAATGGAATCATGTCAACAAACGAGAAACGGAGGAAAGAAAAACCCGAGGAAATGAACATTAACAGAATAGAAGAAGAAAAAAAACAGAGACTAATATTGCATGAGAAGATAATTTTTTCAATGTTTTAAAGGTGATTAACTGGCTTCAAGCTATTAAATAAACCATTCTTTTCATGTCAAAAACAAGAAAATAGGAAAATGCAGATGATTAATCTTGAGATAGGTTATGCGCGTGCGAAAGAGGAACTCGAATGGTTTCTGTTTGATTACTCTTGTGCATCTTGCTCTGGGATTTGACACATCCCAAATAACAAGAACGAGAGAAAAAAAAACAAGAACGAACTATGGCAAATACTTGACTCTATTTACATCGATTAGGAATTCTCAAATACTCATCGGCAATCAACATGCTTTCGCCATATTCATCGATCTCAAAAAACAAAAAAAACGGGTCGTCGTCATCATCATCATCGTTCTTCTTCTTTTCTCTTTCTCTTTCAATTTTTTTCATTACCAAAGACACTAAACGGATATTCACATCAAATAAATGACAAAATATTCATACGAATAATCTCGTATTCTGCATATATAATGATAAAAAAAAAGAAAATATTTATTTGATATTCTAAACAACAACAACAAAAAAAACTGAAAGGAGAAAAAACATCGAAGACAAAAACAACAACAACAACACGACGATTCTAATTGACATTGCATCCGATCAATAAATTAACTTCAATATCGGAAATTACTTTTTAGTATCGATTGATCGATTGAATAGTCAATTGTTCATTAACATACTTCGATCGTTTTTCAATAGACAAAACAATACGTCTCGTTTTCATTGTGTAAGCTGATATTTCATTTCAAAACGATGCTCTTTTAGTTTTATTTATTTGTTTATTTGAATTCATAAAAAAAAAACGAGAGAACACGCACGTTCATAATGATGAAGGTTACAGGCACATATTCTACTTCAATTATTATTACAAAAAAAAGGAAGGAAAAACGTTGAATAAATGAAAAAAAGAGATATTTGAGAACTACTGCCGGTGATTATGAGATTAAATCGATAAACTAAAAAGCCGCGACAAAATCATTTGCATTTTGGAAGAAGATAAAAAAAAAAGAACGAAGAAAATTAGTAAAAAGCACGCAAACTATGGACGTTAATCGAACCAGAACCTTTGTTTCTCTCGATGTGTTTTAACATTTCGGTGTTTGGCTTTCGAAGAACTTGTATGTTGGATTTTCGTAGCCATTGGCTTGAAGTGCATGCAGAGCTCGATCATCGGGCGTTGTTGTATCGATTTCAGTGAAAATGTAATTCTTCTCGTACGCATTTCCGTAACGTGATCGTCGACGTTGTTGAATCAAAATTCGGAATATCAACAAGCCAAAAACAAGACAAAGAAGAAACAGAAATCCGATTATATACGGAAGATATTTCATTAACAAACGACGTTGTTTAGTTAATTGTCGGTTCGAATTCATATATAAATCATCGTTAATTGTTTCGATTCGAATCGAATTGAATTCATCTTTCTGAACATCCCAATCGAGATCATCGAATACTTCGGGTTTAATCGATGGAATGACAACAGTCGTCGTCGAATCATCGTCATCTTCATCATCGTAATCATCATCTTCGTCGTCACCTGTCATTTTACCATAATCATATTCGTTCACATTTTCATCGAGCTTTTTATTCGCAAACGGATAGATTTGTTTCTCATCCTGACCCAATGGTTTAGCTGTATCGATTGGTAATGACGCTTTGTAGGCAATCAATAGTCGATCAGCTGCTTGATTAACTTCAGCGTATTCATCGATGAGTTCATCTTAAAGAAAAAAAAATGAAACGAAGGCAATTTCTTCGTTTTTATATATATTGTTTGAATAATTTATGCGTACTAATAGTTGATTGAATTTTCGATTGAATTGTTGGATATTGTCGGAGTTTATTCAATGCTTGATTAATTTGATTAGCAATCGAACGTAAACGTTCGTGAATCGATCGACGTTTGAGTTTGGCTTGTTCGGGTTCGACGGCTTGTAAACGTGAATATCGATTGACGAGATGAATTCGATCGCGAAGAAGAACGTGAAGATAATTGTACAACGTTTGTTTCAGATTTTCTGCCTAGAGAATGAATTCGTTTATTTGGTTTTATGTAAAAGAGTCAATCGAACTTTGAGAGGATTTTCTTTCCAAGCTGCGTTTAATTTCGTTTGTGTATCGACTTTGGCGATGTCGAGAGTTGAATCGAGATTGTTTTCGTGTAATTGATTGATTCGAGCACGTTCTCGAACGGCTGTTTGCTTGAGAAAACCGTAATCTTGACGGAATTCGATTTCGGTTCGTTCGTATTCGGTTTGTGCTCGACTTGGATCTTCGAGAGCGAGTGTTTTTAATTCATTTTGTCGTGTTTGCCAACGTGTTTTGATCTAAATCGCGTCATGAAAGACAAACAATTTTCAAGTGTTTTTGTTTTGTCTACCTTGTTGAATTCGTCCGTGTATTTTCGTTTGAATTCGCTTTTTTCTTTCGTAAATCGTTCGTGTTCAGTAATCGTTAAATGAGACTGTTTCGGTGATGATAATTTAATTTCCTCTCTTTCATCGTCGATATCTTCATCATCTAGAATGAAAATTGAATGAAAATCCATTCGAAATTATTCTCAATCCTACCAGCAAAATAGCCGCTATCGACATTCCATTGTTGATAATCTCTCATCCAATTCGGCTCGCCTACAAATACGAACACAAGATTTTTGTCATTTGTTGAGCGTTTTTCTTTACGTGATCCAAGTGACATCGCGATTATTCGTCGAGGAGCCTCGGCAGTACTTGTCTGCGGTACAACAAGCAGTTTTTCAATTGAATCATCTTCAGCTAGATTAGTTTCATAATCGTTCTTGTCTTCTATATCTAGACAAGAAAAACAAGTCGTTGTTGTTTTTCGTTTGTTTTCTTTTGAAAGTACCTTTCAATGCACAACAAACGAACTTAAAGCCACGAAATTGTGACAATCCGCACGGATGAACTGGACTGAGTGTAGTATTGAGAACGGTATCTTTTTGTGCACAATCCAATGTGGCTAATTCTTGCCATTTCTCTGCTCGATAGCAATCGTTCGGTCGTTGAATTCGTTTGATTGAACAGTCGTTTGTTTCAATGAATTGATCTTCAACTTGTGAATTGTCATGTAAACAACGGTACGATCGAGTGCTTTCTTCGAGTAAATTCGATGGTTTACAACGTGGAATTTCATCGGTTTTCGATGGAAGTAATTCGCACCAATTTTTAAATTTAAGTTCAACATCTAAATGAATGATATTTTCAATGTTCAACGATGGATAAGCCTAAATCAATGGTTATTCATCGAATACACAATCTCAAGAAAATAAGATTCGTACTAGTCTGCAGAAGCCTAACATGCTTTCTTCATTATCCACACATGAGCTAACTAAATGCTCGACCCAGACTTGCCGTTGAACATCGTAGTACAAATTAGCTTTGTTACTGCTGCAACCGCCGATGGCGATTTGTGGATATTTGTTCGACATTTTACCTTTTAAAATCACTGCATATGCCTAGAGAGAAGAATGAAATTGTTTATTGTTGTTGTTGTTGTTGTTCGATTTCGCTTACAACATGATAAATTAATGAACAATTCAAAATAATGTAGAATATCGAACGCATATTTGTAATCTGCTGATGAAAACAATTTTAAGAAGGAGATAAATATCCGAGAAAAGTATTTGTTTAGATATATATTTGACAGTCACGTAATGTATTCATCATTGTTGAGAATATGTAAACACTTCACTTTATTTCTTTCCCCTTCTATTTGAAAACCTACCATTAGCCATGAACGATATCCTCATCAATCAAAATTTTTTACGAGGAAAATTAACGAAAATCTCAAATGAACATAAAAATCGATTTGAAACCGTTTTTCGGAAATATTTTTCGTCGAAATTTTTCTTTTGAAATTGTTTTTCAGCAGCGACATCTATCTTTCGTTTGTAACTGTGGTCGAATCTATTCGCTAATAAATTGAATCTACTACATTCATTTAGGTTTAAGATTACGAAATCAAGTTTTTTACAATGACAACAACAACAAAAATCTCGGATCTTTCTTGGCATTACGATTTTCCGCCATTTTTCACGTAGGGTTTCGTTGATTTGCATATTGAAAATCAACTGATTATGCTCGATTAAACTTTAGTCTGCAACCAAATCTTGATACACGTCGTAAACAATTAGATGCATGGTGTTCACTTCTACTCGATTATTGTCGCTTGAAAAAAGTTTGTACATTTGATGTCAACGATGCGAGTAAATTCCCGTTATTTTCAAATGCAAAAATCAATCGTAAAAATAATGAAAACGACTTTTGAATGAGAAGATTGTGTGCTTTTTCTAGGACAATTGGATAATAATTTTATTCAAATTATCTTAGAAGAACTGCGTAGTCGAGGTACAGGACGAAAAGATTGCTTTCGATTTGGTTGCTCAATATTTGAGTTCTAGGAAATATCGAGTGGGAAGATAAAGCCAAACGTCGTTGTTTAGTCCTTTGGAAATCACCCGAAGAATGGGCTAAGACTATTTATCAATGGGTAATTCGAAATATTTCTATTCGAATTATTTGCATTTTGTTTTTGTACATAAAAAGATCACATCCAAAGGCATGAATGGAACAGTTTGTACATTCTACGAACTCTTACAGGGTGATGACACACGTTCAGCTGGTAGGATGAATCGTAATTTGATTGTTTTTATCTAATAAAACTTTTGCAAAACTAGAATTTCATAACATTGATCCGCATTTATTCCGTCGTGTTCTAGCTGAACTTGAAAAACGTGGCCAAGCAACTGTATTTTCAGATAATGGCGTTGAAGGTGTTAAATTTTCTTAGAATGGAACGTATATATCGAAATATTTTTTTTACAAAACTAACTCGAATTAATAAAAAAAAAGAAAGCAAAGCAATTCGATTTTCTTCATTTCAGATGGTTGACGAAGTAACAAAAAAAACCCTATCGAATATACCGTTATTGAAAACGAAAGCGAGTCCAAGAGATGGTGAACAATGGCGACAAAGATTGAAAGAAGAATTACAAGCATTGATTCAAGTAGATAATAAAAAAAAACTAGTTCGATTAAATCGAAGATTTTCGTTTTGTTTTAGTATGTGAAAAATAATAAAGAAGCGGATAACGATTGGTTTCGATTAGAATCAAATCAAGAAGGCACGCGTTGGTGGGGCAAAGCGTGGACAATTCAAGATATGTTACGTTATGAATTTGATATAGAATTTGATGTAATTCATTGACTGAAACTTTGGTTGAGAATAATAATAAATAATTCGTACCGTATTTAGATACCGGTGACCTATCCGATGACAGCACCGGAAATAGCTATACCGGATTTAGATGGTAAAACAGCGAAAATGTATCGGTATGTGTACAGATTTTCGTTCGATTGGAAATTATAGTTTTGATTAGTGGTGGAAAAATTTGTATGACTGATCATTTTCAACCATTATGGGTTCGAAATGTGCCTCGTTTTGGTATTGCTCATGCTCTTGCCTTAGGTGTAAGTAATCGTAGTATTTTATCTTTATCAATTCATTCGATTCGATTCGATTTAGCTCGGTCCTTGGCTTGCCGTTGAAATACCTGATTTAATCGCTCGAGGTGTCGTCGTTCATAAGGAAAAAACAGGCGACACAGCATCATCTTCAGCAAAACAATAAGATCTTTTTATTTTATTTAATCGTTATATGTTGTCGAATAAAAACACAGACGAAAAGAAACAGAAAACATCTAAATTTCGAGATAAAATAAAATTCCGATTTGCACGAACAAAAAAGAAAAGCAAAGCAGACGAGAGTTCGGAAGATGTGTGTGTGCGTTGTCTGACTAGTGATGAACAAGAAATAGATTTTTCGCATTCATTCAATGAACTTGTTCGTTCTTAATTCGAATGTTTACCATTGACATTGATTGCTGCTGTTGGTTTCTTAATCGATCGAGTTTGTTGTTGTTGTTGTTGTTGTTCATCATCATCGTCAATTTGATCGGTAACATACGTATCGAAATCATCTGTATCATCATTGAAATTGTCGTTTGTATTTACATCATCATCGTCTTGTCGAAAGATTTCCATGAGATTTTGAACGAAATTTTCGAGATATGAATTACCGCCAAGTAGATCGAGTTCATCGTAAACTTGTCGAGCTAAATCATCGCAAACTTGTCGAGTATATTCAATCGAACCGAATTCATGTAATAATTGTAAACAATAACGTTTTAAATCGACATCTTGCGTACGTTGTTTTAAAATATGTATTATGCGTGTATCGGTTTCATGTGTATTGACAGCATGTAGAATAGGAAACGAAAATTTGCCTTCGGTTATATCTTCACAAAACGATTTGCTATTTTCATATTCTTTCGACATTAAATTACAGTAATCATCACGAATTTGAAATAGCAACGATAATAATTGACAGATATTATCGAAATTATACTGATGACGAATTTCAATCGGAGAAAAAAGTTGCATCAAACGAACGGCTAATTGAAATACGCCGCCACATTTACGTAAAACCATTTGACGATATTCATCTTCCGAGGGCGACACGAAATTATCTCGCCACCAGATTTCCATACCTTGACCATGATGTAATTCGAGCATTTGATCTGCAACATGAACAAATCGTTTTCAAATAATCATTTGTTTGTTGTCTTACCAACGAAAATTTGCGTGACATCTGGATGTTGCAGGGTTAAAGCTTTTTGCATGGCAAGAAAATAAATGTAATTGGCAGCATTGATTGTCAATGGCACACCGTAGATACTATGTGCAACAGGTGAACCACGACGTAGTTTTGAATTATCTTGAATATCATCGATTAATAACGATGCATTGTGAAGCATTTCAATGAGTTCACTGATGAGAAGAAGTTTATCGTCGGGTATATGCAACCAAAAATTAAAAGCCTAGAAGACAACAAAAAAAAACGAAATGATTAAAAGGTCGAATGATAAGACAAAAAGACTTTGATCAATTTTGGACGAATTTCCTTTCCGGGCAAGTTTCGAATGTATTCATACGGTTCGAGAAGAATCTTTTGTAAAAAAAAAACGTATTTTGTGTTTGTTTTTTTGTTGACATTAAAAAAAGTTTTCATTTTTGTTACTTTATTTTCCGGATCGGCATCTTTCGTTGACGATTCATCATTTTCCATTGTGAAATCGAAAAAGAAAAACGATTGTTTATGTTTGTACAAATCTAGAATAGACAGACATTGAACAAGAATGTTAATAAAACCATTTGTATATTAGCTCAACGGTTTAATTCGAAATACTCGATTCGGCATCATAACGATGCGAGTTGAATGTTTGCGCAAGCAATAGAAAAAGAAAACGAAGAGAAACAGAGAGCAAATGAAATTGGTTTTATATTCTTTTGCTCTCATTCTTTTTCTTCTTCAACTCGAGCTTTTTTTCTTCTTCTTCTTCTTCTCTTTGTCATACAATCAATCGTATAGAAGCAATAGATAGACATTGAGTCTAATCAAAATGGACAACAAATATCACCGATACAGACTCATGTTGTGCAATCTTTCGAATGTATACAACTTTTTTAATTTTATGTACAGTTATATATACATATATATATACGCGCGTGTGTGTGTACATTCATTCGAATTGATTTCAAGCAAAAGTTGGGAAGTCTCATTAGAAATACTCGATAATCAATCAAAGATGTGTCAACATAATACTAAAAAGAAGAAAAGAAAAAGTATAATCTATACTGATAATAATACATAGGAACATAAACACCTGCACATGCGCTAATCTCGATGAGGTCAAAAGGAAAAGAAGCCATTGAAAGCAGATGAGTTTTGCTTGTGTATCATTCGATGTTTTCATATGTTGAATATACAGAAGTTCGATAGAGAATGATTGGAATTGATTTGACACTTGAGATTAATGCCTAACAGACATCAACAAATGTGTCAAAGACGTTTGTTCATATCGGTTAAAACTCAACGAACAAGAAGAAGAAAAAAAAACAAGGAGACCTAGGTAATCACGCGTGTAAAGAAATCTAGTTCTAATGCTGCAACAAATTTTCATTCATTTTTTTTTCTACTCAACTGACGACAAAAAGAAACGTGACGCAAATTACTCTGAAAGTAAAAAAAAAAGAAAAATGCAACACGACTGACGAGAGAATGAGAGAAGAAAAATCCATTGTAACAGACATGTTTGATCGGAAAATAGTACGCAAATGAATTGCATATTGAACAATGTCTACTACTTCACATGTTCTACTTTATGTGAATGTGTAGACAGAGTGCGAAGAGAGAGAGGGGGAGAATACATTGCGGAAAAGGTCACCGATTAAAGCGAACAGACGATGATCAATCAATATGACTTTGATCATTGCTTTACTCTACTCTCTAATCATTCGGAATCGAAGGATCATTTGTCAAAATCAATGTTTCTAGTAGAAATACCATGCGTTCATTGGTTAACCATTAAAAAACGCAAAAGAATGTATTTACGATAAATACGTATGTATATATCTAGTAATAAAAAAAAAGAAACGATGAGAGAAATGTCAGAGAACAAGTTATTACGATCGATATCATCATATTACGACAAGGAAGAAGAGAGAAAGAAAATTCTTTTTTTTCCTATCTGATAAATCTATTATATGTTTGTAGTTGATCATCAGTCAGGGTTATATATATGCGAAATAAACCTCCTTGATTCATGGTCACAATGTACATCTTATTAATCGTTGACTCATCTTGATAAGGAACACAAAAAAAAAGACGAAGAGAAAAAATGTAGGAGACGAAGTTTTTTTTCTTCAAAAAGATTTTTTATAAAAGCAAAGCAAAGCAAAGAAAAAAAAACACGAGCTGTATTGATTGATTCATTGATTAAGAATTCGTAGTAGTTTTTAAATAAGATTTTTGAAATGGATTTTTCGTTGATCGAAGCAATTCTTCAGTAAACTGAGGTGGCATTTGACTTTCATCAGCTGTTAACATATCACGTTGTAAAATATAACCTGTCAAACGAGTACGTGCATATTCCTAAATAGAACAATTACTATCATTCGATCGTTATCGACTTTGATTTACCATATAACCAAACGGAATTGTTGTCGATATCGCCATATTAATTGCCCAAAGTGTCCAAAAGAAATGCGAAGCTAACGCAAAATAATTCGCTTCTTTCATTAATTGTTCGACTAATTCATCTCGATCAATAGCAATCTCATCGGCTGATGATTGATCTTGATTAGATAGTATAGCATTTGCATAGGACCTGAGGAAATTTCGTTGTTGTTTGCCATTTGGATACTTTGTAAAATGAACTTTATAAAATGGCCATTCTGTAGCCGATTGATAATCGAATGTAAATTCACAGAAATGATTTCCCATGTCAAATCCACTGAAAACATAAATGAATATTCGATTTTGAAATTCAATTCGAACTCTACCGATAATTGTATGCACAATATTCGAAATCGATCACCGTAAATGTCGATGGTTCATTTTTTAATCGAAGAATATTTCCTGGCTGATAATCGTTATGTGTAAAACAAGCGGGACTATCTACAGTAGATAAGATTTGTCTAAATCAAATTCAATTAGTTCGATAGATGAATAAAAATAATTGTTCCGCACTTTAATCGTTCGAATTCTTCTGCAAAATTACATACAGTTCGAAGTTCTTCGAATATGAGTCGATTATTTTCAGTTGTAAATTTACTTGCATCCAATGGTAAATCATTTAAATGACTTGAACGAGAGAAAAACAACCGCTTTTTGTTTTCAATGTAAATCGATTTGCTTACCGTTCGATTGTTTTAAATAGCCAAATAGGTTCTTTAACTAACGGCATATTAAGTTGATGGAGTAAACCAAGTAGATAGCCGACTTTTTGCGAGATAATTTCATCTCGAATTTCAGTAACAGTCAAAGCTTCAGCCTAGAAGAGAAGTTAAAATCATTTTTTATTCTTCCATTACAGACTTCTTTTCCTCCTGAGAGAAACAGCACGTTTCTTTTCAAAAGCAAGAGATCGCTGGTTGACATACTTCAACAAATTCTTCAAGACGACCATCAGGAAAAATTCCATAGACATGTGGTCCTAATTTGCGCTCGGATAATAACGTGCAAACAACACTATCGATTAGTAAAGTACCACGATGTTTTTGATGAGCTTCACCATAGATTCTCAGTAAAACTTTTCGAGGCTCGGTCGATGTCGTTTCGACATCATCCGGCAAAGAACAACAATAAAGATAATTCGATAAGCCACCACTACACGTAAAAATCAGACGCTTTTCTTTCGTTTTGTTTTTTTTTCTTTCAACTTACCTAATTCGAACTAATTGCATTTGTTCAACAGTTATTGTTGACCAAGCACCACACAGGAAATTTTGACACCATTGAAGTGCCTGATTTATATTAACTTTTTCACTTGACATTATCGATGAATGTGCAAAGAGTCTAAATATAGTGTCGAGTTTGATTCAAATCGAAATAAAAAAAAGTACGCAGATCAGTCCTCTCGTTTTTTTTCTACATCGATAGCTCTCGCCTACATATACAGTCAACTGATTTATCATGATTACTTTTTCCACGGTTTGATCATTCGATAAACCGAAAGTATAAATTGATCGGTCAACGACATTTTTACGATTGATTACAAAACTCTGTGTATGTTCGTTCGAACTCGCCAATGATTCGTATGTTTTTTTTTTATAGAAAGCAAAGGAAAACGAGCTATTTGTCTGATAACTATCAGTAACTAAAATAGTACTAGCACGTGGTGCGTACGAGAAAAGAAACAACAGACGCAATAGGCGAGAAAGGTTGACATAAAAACAGAAAGATCCTGATCCTGAGGAGAATAATTATTCGCATTTTTATTGTCAAAGAAATGTATAACGAAAGCCTTGAAAAAAAAACGTTTGATAAGTACAAATTGGATTATATATATGCTCCTACAATATTTAATGTCATCGATATGAATCACGCGACAAACTTACCTGTGTATAGGTTTTCATCAAAATGAATCAGTTTATTTTTATTATCAAACGAAAGTCATTCGGCGATGTCGTCTACGAATTATTATCGAAAAAGAACTATTTATTTGGACTAAATTTGACCAATTGAAGAATAAAGAAGAAGAAGAAGAAGAAAAAAAGGCCCACAGTGTTCAACGAACGTCATGATAAAAAAATCAAGGTAAATGTTCTACTATTATTGTACTTTCGTTTATATCCAAGAATTCGAAATAAAAAACAAAAGCAAGTGAAGTAGAACAAATCATTATTTTCATGTCATGTCAAGTGCAACCATAAGAGAAAGAGTCATCGATCGATAACGCATATACTATGGTCTCGTTCGTTTTTATTTATAATCGAAAAAAAAGCGAATTTCTGTGAATGAAAAATAAAACACTCGTTGACTAGCAAATATATATGTAAGTATAAGCACTCGAACGAACAAAAAAATGTAATTTTGTTTAGTTTTTTTCTGTTTCTTTTGCCGGTTTAAGTGGGTCTTCGTAGCGAAGAAACGGATTCAAAACAATTCGCGTATGAATTTCGACGAATAATGGAACGTAGATAAGCCAATCGAGAAAATCAACGTAATTTTTGCCTTCACGATCGAATTTTTTCTTACACTAAAATATTTCGATTCAAACACAAATCAAATCGTTTGATATTCGCTTACATATTCAATATTTTCACGTTCAACACCGCCTGCAGCTAATTCAATGCATAATGATCGAAGTGGTACATAACCTTTCGGTGCAAGTTTTTGACTTTTATCTGCCATTAAATAGAATAATTCCTATAGAGACACGAGAATGAAGAAGAATCATTTTAATAAAATAAATTCAAACTTTTGCTTTTATCATTTTGATATCTAAAGCTTCGTAGTCGAATTTATTGATTAATTTACGAACAAATGGTCTGAAGAATGAAAAGATTTTCATGATGAACTGCGAACAAATCGATTTCTTACTCGATTTGATTCACTTTTTCTGACATAGCTGCAATTAAACTGAATAATTTCAAATTATTACGTTTAACTCCTGGAATTTTCAAAATCTAAACAAAACCAATATACAAAAAAAGTTCATTTCAACTCTATTATTTTCATTTACAAATCGAATGTATTGACATTCTTTGTCTGTTATTAAATTTCCATTAATCAATCGAAGTGCTTTATCCAATTCTTCAACATTCATTTCGTAGTCCTCGAAAAAACAAAAAAAAAAGAAATAATTATAATTAAAATTAATTTCAACTTACGATAGTTGGATGTAGAGCATTCCATAGAGGACTTTGTTGACGACGGAATTTCTCGACACGTTGATATTTGTACATCGTTTGTTGACGTTCTTCTTGATCACGAAGTATTAGACTGTCTTGTTCACCTAAAATAATCAAATCGAGAGATGAAAGTTGTTTTCGTTCGAAGAAATTCTTTCTATACCGAGTAACATTTCAATTCGCATTCGAAGTTGAGCAAGTTTATTATTACTCCAATTGATTTGACCATTGATTTGTTTGATTTCAGTTTGACCATCAACCTGAAATAGAGATTTTGTCTTTCAAAATAAAAAACAACACGAAAACTACGATTTGTATTTGATTCTTCGATAAACGAGCTAATAATTCTTCAGTTGTATAATCCGCTCCATAGCTTTTCAATTCACCAATTGTTTTTTCAGTTTTCTGAACAAGAAAATATACTTGTGAAAACAATCCGATTTAAAAAATAGACATTAGACCTTCTGTTTCTTCTGTTTAGGATTATAATCAGGATCGAGAACTTCAGGATATAGATCCATGATAGCTTCAGATGTTAATCGATCGAGTTGATCTAAATAGGCATCAGTAAGCGATTTATTTATTCGGATGTTTGAATATTCATACCATGAGCTTGTGCAAGCGATTTTTGAACTTCTGTTTCTTTACTTTTCAAATCATTGATAATAAAATTAATTTTATCTAGTTTTTGAGCAGTTTCCGTCTATAACAAAAGCAACGATCAGTTTGTTTATTAACGGTATTTGTTTTTTTTTCGTACTTTCATTGGTGGAACATCAGGATCAAATGCACTATCGCGTATTTCTCTTTCGAAATTAACCATATTCGGTCCATTACGCTGTTTCGTTATATTCACTTTTCTAGAACAAATAAAAGTCAAAATGATTTCGTTTTATTGACAAAATTCGAATCATATTCACTGAGTATCTTCTTCTTCTTCATCACTTGAATCTAAAGCATGATATTGTTTCGAATTAGTTGTATATCTTCCACCGCCCACATTGGTCCAAACGCCTGCATCGCTATGATGTCGTTTGATATTTATTAGTTTGGTCGTCGTTTCCGGTGGATTCTGATCTTTGAATTTCGGTTTCTGCTTTTTAATTGTATTTAAAAATACACGTTCATAGTTCGCCATACGATCGGGACTAGACAATAAAAGATTTGAAATAATAGAAAACTAAAAACAAATCCCAACTGACTGAATGATACAGTATTTATAAAGATAATCGAGTGGATCGTCGATTTCTTGAAGTTTTTTTTTTGTCAATGGTGGAACATCGACAATACGTTGTTTGGCACGTTTTTTTCTAAACGAAGAAGTTTTCTGTTTGATAAAACAAAAAAAAAACTATTTATCTACCGAATTTCTTCGATCATTTGTCGACGAACTTCAGGAGGTAAATTCGGATCCATGTTGAGAAATTCAGTGAGCTCAGCATCATCGATACCAGCTAGAGCATCCAAATCACTTTCGAGATTAGCTGCAGCCTTAAAAAATAAATTTTACGCAAAACAGAAGACAATCGAATATTTTATTCGTACGTTTTTGCCAAATAAACGTCCATATAAATCCGAAAGAGTTTTCGATGCTTTCTTTGACATTGACGGGACATTCTATAAAATATCATAATTACTAAAAATCGTATTTGTTCTTTACGAACCACTTTTGGTTTTTTAACTTCAGGTTTTTCTTTCGGTACAATTTTGCCTACACCTTCGACACCCTTTGCCAACGGATCCAACGCTAAAATGAATTCGAATCGAAATCAATCGATCGATATGTTTGTTCTTTACTTTTGAGTTTATCTTTGAGTTTTTTATTCGAATTAATTTCTTTGATTAATTTCTCTCGAATA
>ERZ778020.1932-NODE-1932-length-16263-cov-3.643139_pt1 | contig 16263 bp, 20 predicted proteins | sample MGYA00375750_ERZ778020 | MGnify/ENA primary metagenome ERZ778020 (study PRJEB29350, sample SAMN05389818) | bioreactor metagenome | isolation source: Ammonium sulfate bioreactor | place: South Africa: University of Cape Town | collected 2014-03-17 ...
CATCCAAGATTGGCTACGAACAAACGATCCGTCACTTCAACGTTGGCAAACCAGTGGCCGACGTAATGGAGCTTTTTGGCAATGGGTTAAACGAACTGGCATTCTAAATTTACAATTCGATCAAGGATGGTTACCATCGACAGCGCAAGAACAACAAATTCGATTATTTCTTGTCTATGCATATCAAAGTACTCAATGGGGTTGGCTACCGTATGACATTGCACCGACAGAATCTCTTCCATTTATTTGCGAAACACCTATTCGAGAAACTTACAGTATCATGGATAATTATCGAACAATTGAATATGGTCTTCCATCGAATATCGAACAACATTTTATACCTCGTGCACCGAAATTTTTCGAACAACCTCACGATCAAGAATTCGGCCGTATCGATCAAATTACGCTCGGCAGTGACAGTACGTTCGGTATTAGTAAATTATCCCTTGCCATTATTGTAACACTAACCTGTCGGGCTGATGCTTATCCAGTACCGGATTATTAGTAGGTTTACAAAGAAATCAAAATATAAAATATCATTGCTTGTTTTTTTTTCTCGTTCTCTAGTTGGTATCGAATGGTTGGCAGTACGTTGACTGAATCAATGTTAGTCAACCTAGCGGATCCACGTTATTTTCAACATGGTGGCAATTTAATGGTAAAACTAAAATGCTAATTGAACAAAATAAAACTAGTTGCTATTCATTGAAAATAGATCAATAATCCAACGAATGCAGATAGTGGAACGTATTTTTGTAAAGCAAGTAATTATTTTGGTACAGCGATTAGTAATCGTGTCTATCTACGTGAAATTAGTAAGACAAATTTTCGATTGAATAAAAAACAAACAAACAATTGATTTTAGTTGTCGGACAATTTGAGAAACGCGAACGACCGAAAGTTATTGCCGATGGTCATCGTGATGCAGTCATCGATTGTTTATACAAAAATACGAATACCGGAGACGTAACTTTGACAATTGAATTCAAATCGAAGTGTTTCTTTTATTCTTTCTAGCTCGATTATGCTTGGTTCAAAGGTTCAATCAATCAAAAAGTTCAACAATCTGCCGAACGATTTATATCTCGTAATGGCAATCTCTATTTCTCTCGTGTCACCGATGGTGATTCAGGCAAATATTACTGCGCTGTTCAATCGACGAATTTCTATCTTCGTTATTTACCATCGCAGACGAGTGAAGGCACACAGTTAGATGTTCGTTCAACATTCGGTCAAGAACGTAGTCCACGTATCTATCCGAATTTTCCTCATGTTTTTCCGACAACACGTTTGCCACGACTGGGAGAAAATGCAACAATCGAATGTATTGCCGAAGGTTATCCCGTTCCGACGTATCGATGGTTTCGTCAAGATGATTTCGGCAATCTTTTTCCACTACAATCGAAAATTATTCTCAATAATTTCAATCGAGAATTGATCATTCCTAATCTTCAACAAGACGATATGGGTTTATATCGTTGTGAAGCATCGAATACACGTTCACTTGTTTACGAAACTGTGACATTACAAATACAAATGGATCCGATTTTTGTCGTTCCACTTGAAGATCAAATTCTTGATGTTGGCTCAATTTTGCAATTGTATTGCGAAGCTTATCCAAATGATATTGATCAATTACGATATTCTTGGTTTATCAATGGCACAGAAATCTATTGGGAACGGTTAACTTTAATTCAACAACAACGTTTGACAATAACAAATAATCTCCTCACAATAACCAATGTGCAAGCCTATGACAATGGAATCTATCAATGTGCAGCAACAAATAATCAGAATAGTGTTCAACGTTTTAGTACAGCTGAAGTACGCGTTATTACCTTGGCACCGACATTTGGCAAAAATACAATGGTCTCAACATTACGAGCTGTTGTTGGCGGTTTAGTAACGATTGTCTGTCGACCTGAAGGTGCACCTCGACCACAAATTCAATGGTATCGAGATAATATGCCATTGGGCGTCGGAGGAAATATACAAATCTTTCCAAATGGAAATCTCGCGGTTACTAGCGTACAACTCATGGATGCCGGTAAAGAATTTTGAATTATTGCGATTGTCATTGATTATATAATAAATTCGTTCTCTTTTCTTGTCTCTATAAGGTAATTATACATGTATTGCAAGTAACATATATGGTGTTGCGCAACAAAGTACATATGTTTATGTAATGCCACAAGGTACGACAATAATATCGACGCCAGGCGGACGAGACGTAGTACGCGGTGATACGATTGTGATTCCATGCGAAGCACAATCGATGAATCAAATGGATTTGACATTCTATTGGCGATTTAATAATGAAATTTTAACGATTGATAATAGACGTTTTCGACAAGATAATCCTGATCGTCCCGGTGATTTACGTATTGTTCAAGCACAATACGGTAATGCTGGTTTATACACTTGTGTTGCACAAACAACTGTCGACGAACAATCGTCGTCCTATCAGCTGAATGTTCTTGGACCGCCTGGACCTGTTGCTGGTGTTCGGTGTTCTCAGCCATTTCAACGGCAAGTAACATTGTCTTGGGTTGTCGGCAGTGAACATGGCTCGTCGATTTTACATTATACAATCGCATCTCTATCGAATCATCGATCTTGGTGGATATTTCATGGCAATTTTAGTATTGCTCTGCCGGCAAATAAGTTCATTTCAATGACATTAACCGGTTTATCTGCATTTACAGACTATCGTTTTCGAGTCATTGCAACGAATATGTACGGATCAGGAGATGTATCCGAAATATCACCACCGTGTGTTACACAACCAGATGTGCCAAGTATACCACCGGCGAGATTAGGTGGTGGTGGAGGAAAACTTGGAGATTTAAGAGTTGTTTGGGATCCATTGCCTATGGATTTTTGGAATGGACCTAATCTAGCCTATAAAATTTACGTACAAAAACAAGGCGAAAATCGTTTTCGTACTTATACAGTACCTGATCCATTAAGAAATTTCTATATAACACATTTGTAAGTTAAGAATTCGAAATGAATATTTTGAGAACATTGTTTTCTTTTTTCTAGAGAAGACAATCTTCATTTCTTTCCATATAATGTTCGTATATCTGCAGTAAATGCTATTGGTGAAGGACCAATCTCGGGCAATGTCACAATTCGTTCAGCAGAAGATCGTCCAGCTCGACAAGTTCTCAACGTTAAATGTAGTCCGTATAATAGCACAGCAATGACCGTCTCCTGGGATATGATTGATGAGAATGATTATGCAGTTTTACGTGGTCGTTTACTCGGTTATACAGTTCGTTATTGGCGTAAAGATGTTGATGAATTGTCGAACTATTGGGAACGTCGTTTTCCGGGTCAACGTTCTCGTGCGACGATAATCGGTCTCGAATCGAACACGGAATACGCCGTTCGAGTTCAGGTTTACACTCAATTTGGTGACAGTCCTGAGAGTAGTGTTTTTTCACATCGAACATTCCGTTTACCACCTCAACTACCAGCTCAATACATATCCATTCGACAGCCACGACGAGAAAAAGACAAACGTGTTCGATTATTCGGAGATGTTTACATGTATAAACTAGAAGTCGAATGGAGAGGCATATTTACATCGGCTGATGAAGAACCATTAGAAGGATATATGGTAATGATTCGAATCGAAGATTTTGTAGTTGATTGAGTTCTTTTGTTTTAAGGTTAAAGTTTGGGAACATTATCAATCGATAAGAAATGCATCGATTTATTATGTTGATGGATCGAAATATAAACTAGTGATTGATAATTTGTATAAGAACCGAAATTATAAATTACGTGTACAAGCTTGGTCACTTGGTGGCGAAGGAAAATATTCATCGCCCGAAAAAGAATTTCGTTTTGATAACGACGGACGATTACTAATCCGTAAGTTTCTTGTTCTTCGATTAAACTTTCATTTTTAAATTCTTAATATTTTAGTTTATAATCCTGACACAAGTCTTTTGTATCGCAATCGAGCGTTTCATCGATTTCCTTCGTCGATCTTCTTGTTTATATTTCTCAGTCTCAGTTATTTACTTCAGTAGATCTACGTACACTTATAATCTATGTTTACTTATTGCAATCAGATTTGCAGAATGTGTGTGTTTTTGTTCGTGATTGTAAAATTTCGTCTCATTCTCATAACTCAAAAAAAACAAACTTTTCTATGACATACTGTTTTATAACCGTCCGTTATGTTCAATTATTTTATTTTCGTGCTTTGTTGTTTTTTTTGAACAGTAGTATTATATAAAAAAAACTGTTTGTGTGTGTGTGTGCTCAAGTTGTGTAGATATTTAGAGAACAGTGATAGCCTAATTTTGTGCTATTTTTCTTTTTTTTATATATTCTCTTCTTATTCTGACATAAATGATTCTCAGTGATTGAAATCTGAATTATTCAAGTAATTCATGTCAACAGTTTTATCTGTACAAATATTTTTAGAAATAAAAAACGAGAATAAACTTGATGAATTATGTATTCTAAAGAGTATAAATTTAATTCTTGGTACATTATTAGATGATAATAATGAGCTATTTCAATAAACATTTTCTTTTTCATTAAAAAAATAAATTATAAGATCAAAGCTGGGATGAGAAATTAATTGCTTTATACATGTCTGAAGTACTCATTGATAATGGCAGCATATCCAATGTGATTATTTTTGTTTTGAGTTTGGAATAGCATATAAATCAGATTAGTAATTATATCTATTGGAAAATAGAATATGATGCGAAGGTTAATGTTGATTTTAGCCCGTTTTCTAAGGAGTTAATTGTACCTTTTCATTTCTTTGACATTAAAATGATAGTTTTTTTTCGCTGAAACTATCAAATTCTTTCAAAGATTTCCCTCCGGTCGAGATTAACCTGAACGCGCATACGCAACAAGTGGAAGGGAAAAAAACTAAGAAGTATTCATTCTGATAAATACATTCACATTTTCTTTTCTTCTATTTTGTATCGACATAATTTATTCATTCATTCATTCATTCATTCAACTAACAATAACATCACTACAATTCTTCTTTTTTTTTTTATTTCTTACCGTTTTTTCACTCTCGTTCGTTCTTTCTTTTTCTTTCTCTCCTTCTTTTTTTTCTGCTCCTTCTTTACGTAAGTCATCTCTCTACTAATAGTTCAACTACTTCTATTCTCTTTTTTTCATTCATATTCTCAGTTAATCTCTTTCAACACGACAAACAACAACCTTCATCTCTAACCAGAATATAACTATGCTTCAAAGTCAGCATCTTTCTGCACGCCAATATCAATATACACCAAGAACGAATGCTAATGAAAGACCATTGCATTGGTTAACTATCTTACTCGCATTATTATTTGTTTTTCTATTGATTATTGAATCGGTTGCATTTATTGTACTCGGTGCATGGCATTTGACAATTCCGCGTCTTCGAGATGTTCTCGCTTTTTCGAATGAAATCTATCGTCGTGAATTAGCTTTCGGTATTCTTCTCGTTATTATTGGATCATTAGGAATGATTATAAGTATTTTTGGTCTCGTTGCTTTTTTTACTCTTCGATTGCCATTCTTAAAAATCGTACGTAGAACAAAATATCTCGTCTATGCAGCAAGCAAACAAAAAGCTTTGTTTTAGTTTTCAATATGTTTGTGGTTTATGATGGTCATTGGACTCGTCGTTGGTATTATAGGCATTGTATTTGCATGTAAGTGTAATATGTTTAAACTTGAATCGAATGAAAACAAAATTTATAGCTCAAGTCGATGGTTTTATGTCGTCACCATCGAATAATTCGAGTGTCAGCGAGAGTAAAGTATGTAGTTATGAAGAGGAAATTATTGTATTGATGTTTATTTTGTTTTTTTTTGTATTTAGTATGCTGAAGAAAAGTTTATGTTAGGAATGAATGGTGGATTATCGTTGTTTATGAGTTTGACCTTGGTGAGTATCGATTAAATTCGATGCACGTAAATATTGATTATACTTTACAGGTGGCTGGAATAGTTATCGTTCGATGTTTGGCCATTGATGATGATGCACACGCAAATATTCAATCATATGTTCGAACAAAATAAGCAAAAACAAAAGAATCTTTTCAATGTCTTTTATGTATTTATAAATGAAAATAAAAACAAAATAGAGAAAAGTGAAAATGAATGTGATATATTTATAACTGCTCAAATATATTCGTTTTTTTGTTAATACAATAAAAAAAACTAATTCGAGAAAGATAAAAAATAGATATGTTGATTATTCAGTGTCATATGGGAAGACACGCGCATTATATAAAAAAAACGTCAGAATTATCAACACCCGATGATGATACATGGGAAACAGACGATACCAAGATAGAACTGTGTCTTCTGATATAATAAATACTATCCTATATAAATCATATACTTTTTGAGTTTGAGCAGTATGTCGTTCGTATTACTGTTATTGATTTTCCTAACTGGTAATTTCTTTCAAATAAATAATTGTTTGTCATTTGATTTAACATTGAATATCGATGATTTTAATCATAATTTTCGTTTTATTCAAACAACTGAATCGAATTCAAACAACAATTTCCCATTGATAACTATTCTCGATCATGATATTTCAAATTCAACTTCATTTGTTGCTACACAAACTTATCAAATAGAATCCGATGAAAATCAATTCGGTTTTGCTACTGTTGTTAATCGTGAACCTGCCGATTCGAATTTAGTCTTTGCTATGGTACAAACATTCGATGGATCGATTTACGATATTTCACCACCGATGTCAATCTCACAAATTCGAAATAAACGATCAATAGAAAATGAATATATTGTTCGACATGGAAATTCAATTGTTGAACACGCTTATGTGACAATTGAATGGAATTATGATCGACAACGACGAGAAGTCAATGAGTCAGAAATACAAGTACCAGCTGACGAAGAAGATTATTCAGCAACTCCTTTTTCAGTTTCAATATCGAATCCAATAGAAAATATGACTCTACCTTCGGCTGAAAACGATACCGAATTAATTATGAATGCAACTACGAAACCTGTCACACCTCGGCCAATACCTGAGAAATCTCGCCATTTATATTTAGAACTTGTTGCTGTCGTTGATAGTCTAGTTACGAATGATGTACGCATGTTACTGAATAAAACTGAATTAGAAACAATTGAAATTCTTAAATTATACTACATACATATATTCACAGGTATCGAACAATTCTATCGACAATCATTAATTCATGAAACATTGGATGTTCATATTCGATTAAGAAAAATTGTTTTCGCAACTGATAAACATCGTCTTCCATGGGAATTATACAAAAATATTTCATCATTAACAAATCCCTATCGAAAAACGCCGAATAACATCCATCTACGGCCGAATATTACTATGAAATTATTACATTCTTTTCATAATGCTTATACATCGAATAATTTCTCGGAAAAATATTTCGATAATACCGCAGATCATATTATGACATTTACACGATTAGACCTGGCTGAAGGTGCTGGTTTAGCTTATGTTGACGGTACTTGTTTATTTCGATATAAATATTCAATTATTCAAGAAGATTTAAATGCTCATTCGGTTATGATAACAGTAGCACATGAACTCGGTCATAATCTTGGTTTAAATCATGATGAACAAGAGAATGAATGTGACGATCCTCGATTTCGATATATTATGTCGCCAACAAACATGAATTCAGCTGATCGTCGGCAAGTTCCTTATTTTTCTGAATGTTCAATTAAACAATTGAATCGTTTTGTTGATGAAACGCCGACAACCTGTTGGCAAAATAAAATAGTTAGCACACGAAACGATTCGAAACTCGAGAAAATACATGAGATCATTTCGTTAAAATTAGGACAATTGATTGATATTCATCAACAATGTCGATTACAATATGGACCACAAGCTGTTCCATATATTTCGGCTCAATTGAATACAAGCAATTATTCATTTTATGAAGAAAATATTTGTAATCAATTGAAATGTTTTAAAAAACCAGGAGATGATTACATGTTTTGGCAAGATGGTGCTTTCGATGGTACACCATGTGGTGAAAGTCGTGTTTGTCGAAATAAACAATGTGTTTTAACGAATGATACTTATTCAATCGATTGTCCATACGGAGATTTATATTTGCCGATTCAAATGTTACGCTTAACGAATGAATATACATCAGGAAATATGCTTTGTCCCGAAGCGTTGAATCTCTTGCGATCACGTGGAGTTGATGTTACACATTTATGTTCAGATTTGTCGAAACCGTTTCGTCGTCTCTGTTGCGAAGAATGTAAAAAGTAAATATTCATTTTTTTTTATTAATAATTAAAAAATCTGCTATCATCCGAATAGACACTCAATTCCTGAATGTGGTGATCGACTGACAGCATGTCCAGCTTATAGTAGATATTGTGACATGCCATATATACGAATAAATGGTCAACCGATTTTGGAATTATGTGCGTACACTTGTGGAAAATGTTCAGATCTTCCATCACCACCGCCATCGACAACTACATTACCAACTATTGTCGAAGAAGATATAGAAACAACAACGAAGAAATCAACGACAACGAAAAAAGTTAAAACAACTACACCCAAACCTCGAAAATACGTCAAACCAGAAGCATTTACCAAACATACTTGCATCGATTCAGCTGATTGTTCAACATTAGTCAAATCCTATGCAAAAGTAAAGAAAAATGTTAAAAATTGGTGCACAGAACATTCAACAATACTCAAGGGACATTATTTCGCTGAACGATGTCCGAAATACTGTTCACTTTGTAATATCACATCGGAATGTGATGAAATGAAATTATGTCAAAATAATGGTGTTTGCATCAAAAATGAAAATGGAACAACATATCAATGTTTATGTTCGAAATCGAAGTCTTATTATGGTACATTGTGTGAACATCGTCAAACATGTTTGGATAAGCCTTGTGCAGCTAAAACTGAATATTGTATTCAAACTCAAGGTGAAAATTATGTTTGCCTGTCGAAAGAAAATAAAGAACAAATACGAGCGATTTTAGATGGGAAAAAATGAGATATGTGCGAGTTTGTTTTTTTTTCTTAATTATGCTTGAAAATAAAATTTATACGCGAAGAAATAGAAGGCTAAATAAAAGCAAATGAATTTTTGAAATCGATCGAATAAACGAAGCTGAATTATAGAGTCTACGATGATGTCGATTGGGTCCATAGTTTGAACCTAAATAATCGGCACGAGGAATTTTCCATTTCGGTGTAATATTTTTTGTTCGATTTCGTGGTGCCGTTGTTGTATTGACAACAGGTGTTGTCGGCGGTAAACATGAGACCGTATAATTCGAAGTTAATTCTTTAACTAACGAAACTATTGGAAATTTACCACGACTACAGGATTGACCTGAACTATCATCGAAATTGACTGGATAGATGACGATACCACCTAGACGTTGTTCTTTCGCGTAATTGATCTGAAAATGACACTAGAAAGACGATTAAATGCGTCTTGTCTTACTTTATATTCTAAACTTTGAAGATCATCATAGCCAATTAATTCGTCACCTAACAAGAGAAATTCTTTGATTTCAAATTCGTAAGTTAATTTCATCAAAACCTTTCGTCATGATTGGTACTTTACGGTCATCGAGAAAAACTCGTTGCCAACCCGATTGAATATTATGACAAAGCTAATTCAATACAAATCAATTTATTTCCTATTCAAATCGATTCTCTAGTTACTTCTGTATACGGCACACTACCAACACTAGTAGCCGGACTGCCGAGATCATGTAAATCACTGGTTAAACGAAATTTTTTACCGAAAGTTGGTAAACCAAGTGATAATTTATGTGGTTCAATACCACCAGTTCCAGTTATGTATTTAATTGCTGCATCCTGAAAAAAGAATATATTCAGAGTTTATGAATCATTTGATTTAAAATGAACTTGATTGAGATCTTTTTCATCGTCTTTGGGATTAGCTGCTGCCATCAACGGACTATGATGTTCAACGATTTTATCTCGTGAACCACGATAATCATACGTTTGCACATTTAACCAATCAGCACATCTATTATATGAACAGTAGACAACAACAACAGCATAATCTATGCAGTATTATTTACTTAGCTAATTCATCTAATTCAAAACGTGATTCTAAATCTTTTCTTATTCCGGAGACAGTTATCGATAATAACAAACGTGCTCGTCCTGTTCGTCCAGCTTCTTCAGCATATTCTTCTTGAAGATCCTGTAAAAATTGATTTCGATTATTTGAATAAGAAAACAATTCAAAGTCGTGTGTTTTTACTTTGCAAAGCATTGTTAATTTCTTTTTATCTTCGACTAATTGTGGATTCGGTGATGATGGCGGTCCAAGAGCTTCGCTAGGCTCAAAATTAAGATCAATGCCATCGAATTCATGTGTGCGTAAAAGTTTAGTAGTTGAAATGACAAATTTCTGTCTAGAATCATTTTTCGACATCATTTCATTTGCTTTTCGTATCGCATAATCTTGGCCACCGACAGCTAACAAAACTTTCAACTCAGGATCTTTACTACTCTTAAATTCTTTCAATGGATTATTCCATACACCTAGCAGAAAATAGAACTACTCATTTGATTTCAATTATCGAGACAATGAAAACATACCAGTGAGTGTATTATCATCTTCAATGCGTGCAAATGTATAAACAATATGCGTACAATTTTTCGGCTCAGGATGAATTCCAGTCCATGATGAAAAATAGCAGATTATTTTAAATTCTCCACCACAATCAGCATTGATCAATGAAAAAGTTAAACTAACTAATAGTAATATGAAGTTCATTGTTAATTGAGAAAAATAAATGCAAAAGAACGAAACAAGATGAATTGTTTAGATCATTAGTTGTTGTGATGAAAACATTTTATCTTTTGCCTTTCGATCGATTGAATAATGCAACAAGCTAGGGCGATTTCGTGTCCGATACATAAAATAAATATAGGCTCAAATGATTAGTTCGTTTGTGTCTTTTCGAGTTCATATTGATGTTATTCGATTGATTAAGTCAATTCTTCTCCGTTCTTCATTTTTTTCTCTCTCTCTCTAATGGATTAGCCAAATACAACAATTTCGAAATAAGAAAAGATCGGTTGTTTTAACCGTCATCAACATTTTTTCCCCATTATGCTCGTCATACTATTTGACTAAGGACAAAACAGCATAACGGAAATTTCAAAAATATTATAGTTACAAGAAAAATCGAGTTATTATCTTTCCATCCAAGATAAATATCATTTGTTGAAGTATTCATTATCGAGAAAATATGATTCTAGGTTAACATTGTATTTCAAATAGTAAAACAAAACTACGTCATTCTGATATGTTAACACTAAATTATCCCCTGGAATAATGCATCTTCAACACATTATTTTCTTCTTCTTGTTGCAAATTACAACTAACACGAAAATTAACACATCTCTCGTTACAACATAATTGTGTCTTTCTATTATGATTTCGTTGAAATGATACTTTTTTTCTTTAAATTTTATTTCTTTTTCTGAATAATAATTTGAAGGTGATACGCAGATCAAAATAACTATTTTCAATAACAAATATAATTCGCCCATTCAGCTTTTTTCTCTCTCTCTCATTTCTCTGATTTTGCATAAATCCTCTTTTCTTTAAGAGATTAGACTATCACATTCAGCTTGAACCAATCTAATCACCATCGTAGACGATTTTTATTCTCATAATCAGATAGTTTTTCTATTATACGAATAATTATGCTCATAAATCCATTCCAGTCCATACGACAATATCAATATACACCACGAACACATGTTCGTGAACGACCATTACATTGGTTAATCATTCTACTTGCATTATTATTTGTTTTTCTATTGATTATTGAATCGGTTGCATTTATCGTACTCGGCGCATGGCATTTGACTATTCCGAATCTTCGAAATGTCTTTACTTTTTCAAGTGAAATCTATCGACGAGAAGTAGCTTTTGGTGTTCTTCTGATTGTTATTGGAACATTAGGAACGATCATAAGTATCTTTGGTCTTATTGGATTTTTCACTCTTCGATTGCTATTTTTAAGAATCGTAAGTGTAATCAAAGATCTTCTACGTATATGAAATTCAGCACTAAGAATACTTTAGTTTTCAATATGTTTATGGTTTATGATGATTATCGGAATTATATTCGGCACTATTGGTATTATATTCGCAGGTAATGAATAATATGCTTCAATTTGAATTGAACAAAAAAAAAGAAATATTTGCAAAATGTATGTAGCTCAAATGGATAGTGTTATGTCGTCAGCATCGAATAGATCAAATATCAGTGGGAGTAAAGTACGTAATTATGAGGATAAAATTGATGATGTTTATTTTCTTTTCTCTATTTAGTATGCCGAAGAAAAGTTTATGTTAGGAATGAATGGTGGATTATCGTTGTTTATGAGCTTGACCTTGGTGAGTATCGCGATTGAGTTTCGTGCTTATGCATGTTAATTATGTTTGATAGATAGCTGGAATAGTTATTGTTCGATGTTTGACTGGTGATGTTAATTCATGCGCAATTGGTCAAGCGTATATCCGAACAAGATGACAAATCTTAATCGAAATTATTTTTCTTTTCAATGAAAATAAAAATAAAAACAAAAAAATATAAGAAGAAAAATATTTTATTTTTCTATATAGTACAACAATAACAACCAAAAAAACAGATCTCGTTTTATCCTACAAATCTTGCTTCGATTTCTTGATTAACTCTGTTCGTTAGTTCAGGTAAATCATCTCGTTGTTTCAATAGATCAATCCAATATTGTAATGGATGTGTTTCGAATAAATCCGTTGCTAGACGATGATCATCATTCAGATTATTCGAATTATTCACTTCGATATGCATAATACATTGTACATTGATTAGTTTTGTTTGAGGATGTCGAATAAGATGTCGTTCATCTTTGAATTCACGACGTGTACAAAAATTTTCAAAACCCCACGAGAAATTATTCGATGGAAATACTCGTTGTTGTGTACATTTACTAATGAACATAATAAGTGGCGGATTTGAATTCGTTGTAATTGAAAGTGTGTACGAACGTAAAGTACACGGCGCACCGGCAACTAATGTCAAATAAATGCCAATTTGTTTCGAATGAGATCTATTAATCTGTAAACGCCATTTCGTTTTCTTATCAGCAGAATCGAATAATGGACTATAAAGCCAATCATCTTTACAAATTTTCAATTGCTTATATTCGAATAGACAATTGTATTCAAGACGTTCTGTTGTTGTTGTTGCTGTCATGATTACTAATTATCACAGTTGAACTAAAAGTTTAGAATAAAGAAAACAAAAAGATCGTTTTTTACAAACATCTATTTACTAGTATATCGATGATTTTACAATAATGATGAAATCTTTCTGTAAATAACGTGTTTTCAATCACTAATCAGAAGTTAGCAACGTAAGTCAAATATTTATTGGTAGCTATCACTGTCAATGAAGAAGAACCGAGAGAAAAAAACTGAGGAATACACCAAACATGTGCGTGTGCATACGGCGTTCTTTTTTTATTTGTACTTTGTTCTGTTAGAATATGACGAGAGAAAAAAATACGGAGAGAAGCAGAACGGGAATAAACAGAAACCTAATGAGATGCAAGACGAGTAGTTAGAGGAAAATAAAATGACTCATTTGGCATTGATACGACCTTCGGTATTTTCCAATATAAACGTGTCTGCTAGTAATCGATCGATTTCATGAAAGATAGCTTTCACATTATTTATTTATTCAGACATTTTGTTCTTTATTTAATCATCTAACTTCTCAATGAAGAAGAAGAAGAAGAAGAGATATTCAAATCAAAAATACATATCATATGAAAACACGGAAAAACACAAATACAAGGCAAAGAATTTGTCTAAATATGAATATAAACATTAAAGTTCATTCAAAATACAAAACAGAAAAAGAGCAAATATGTATTTTAGTTAAGAAGGAAGAAACCATGTAAAGACGAGCATTTTGACTAGTCAATTTCGAGTAAATTTGTCGTTTTATTCATCGATAGAATCGCATCTGAGAATGAGTTATCAGGCTAAATGTAAATATACGTATGATCAACAAAAATTTCACGAGAAAATCTCCTTTTCATACAACGCATTTCTTTAATTGACTGTTGACTGTTCGAAATTATTGATTTCATCCGGTATCGACGAAAGAGTATTCGATTCGAGTAGATCAGGAAAACTGCCAAATGATAAATCCGACATCTAAATCAAACAATGATTTATTAATCAGTTTGAATAGGATTGAAAAATGTAAATACATTGTCCAGCCAATCGAGACGTAATCGCGATGTATTACTCTGCAATGCTGCATTGACAATTGTAGCTAAGAAAAACAAGAGAATATGCATAAAAAAATATCGAAGAAATCAATCTTACTGCTCAATGAAATAGTACTCATATTCGTATTATCATTGAGAAGATCGTCTAAAGAAACGAAATTGGACAAATAGAACGTTTATGCAGAGATCATACTTGGATTTTCACAATCACCGGAAAAGAGATTATCTGATGAACTTGATATGTCAGGTGTATTATTCGTACTCAATGCAAAATGTTTATTGGCTACTGTTGTGGTTGTTGTTTGATGAGCATTAAAATTGGCATCTAAAAAAGAGACGATCTCATTTCTAGAAATCGAACATGATGACATTTACCTAGTAAAAGTTGAATATTCGTCGAACGAGTTGATTGATCGCCATAACGTAATGGACGTCGAACCTAAAAAATTTTGAATAATATTTTTTTAATTCAATTTTTTTTTCATATCTGTTAAATACTCTTTTATGTCGATGAGATAAGAGATCATAATTATGAGCTGATGCAGCTTGTTCAGCAGCTAATGATTGAATTAATGGATCATCAATAACGCCATTGTTACTGCTGAACATAACGGCTGCTTGTTTGACTGGTTGAGATGGTATTGAAGTCGATTCATTTGTACTAGTCATTGGAAGTAATAATGTGGATACAGATGGAAGTTCAACAGTAGATGATTGATTTGTTTCAAAAGATCGTGTTCCTGTATCATGAGATCGTGTCATATTATCAAAAATACCAACTTGTTCATCCATTTGTGATGATAGAGGCACTCGAGATCTATGATTTCAATAAAAACAATGTTTTTCTTCTTCTTCTCAAATCAAAATCCAACTAACTTATCATGTAAATCACAATCTAATGGAACTGCTGAGATTTCTTCATTGTTATTACTACTGATTGTCTCGGATACAATTGGCATTTGTATCGGGACACATAATTCAGTATTAGGTGAATTCGTAGTTTTGATTCCCGGTCGTCGTTGATCTCGTGAATTGATTGAATGCGAATGCGAGCAACATGAACAGTAGCATCTTGTTCGAGATGTTTGGTGTTTTTTAGCGTTTGGTTTTTTTGTCACTTTGGTTTCGATTGATGATTGACGATCAGCTATGGATGTCAAACATTGATTAGCTATTTGAATAACATAATGAAGAAAAGCTGTGGACGATGATGATTCGTTGCTGTTTGTTGTACGTGAGAGATTATTAAAATCGTAAGTCAATCGAATTTCTTTCGGACGTTGAAGTATTTTTTGTAATTCACCAATAGTCATTGTCGAAAAAAGACAATTTGATTTACTAATGCCCTGAGATAGATCTGACAATGTCAATGTTGATATATTATTTGCCATCGATATTGTTGTTGGTACATTAGTATCTGGTTCAATTTCATCTTCCGATGGAAACTAAAAACACATCAATGATAAAATATCGAAAGACAAAAAGAGAAAATCGATTTTTTTATACGTACATCATCAATAAGATCGAGAATATCAAATCGTTGTTTTAATAAACCGCCATTGCTATCAGATTCATCTTCAACATTTTCCATAAGTGCAAACGTTGATGTATCATAATTATTTGTGTTCGTATTAGTCGAAGCTGCTCGTTTGGCAGCAAGTAGAATAGCTGTTCGAGCTAGATTCGATTTATTATTTGTCATTGTGCTTGTTGTTGTTGAAGACACTTCATTTGATGTTTCACTTTCTGACGGATTACTACGCTTTCGTGTCAAACTCGAAGGTTCATTCATTGGTTCAGTTGAATGTTCAGAATCTGATCTTGAACGAAATTGTTTATCTGTACTCATTGTCATTTGTTTCTTCGAAGAACTATCAACAATATCAGTCGAAATCGATGATAAATCAACTGTATTTGTTGTTGATGACGATA
>ERZ778020.1933-NODE-1933-length-16256-cov-3.366150_pt1 | contig 16256 bp, 16 predicted proteins | sample MGYA00375750_ERZ778020 | MGnify/ENA primary metagenome ERZ778020 (study PRJEB29350, sample SAMN05389818) | bioreactor metagenome | isolation source: Ammonium sulfate bioreactor | place: South Africa: University of Cape Town | collected 2014-03-17 ...
TGAATTAACGATACAGACAGATGAGGATGTTTGTAACATCGAACAATTATTAATAGTACTGTTTGAACATTGAACGAGTGTGGCTTTGCGGCACAGTTACCTCAATCAGAATTATAAAACTACAAGTTTCTAACTTTAACATCGTATTCGTGTTTTACAATTCAACTTCTGAATGAAAATATTCCGTTTTTGCTTACAGTTTTGTTTTCAAGTATATTTACCTAACAAAATGAATAAAGAAAATAAAAACAATTTGTTTCGTTCTCGTTCTCCTTACATTCGTTAAAGACAAAAAAAAGAAAGATGACCTATCTAAAAATAAGATAAGGCATAGTGCAAATAGTTCCAATTAAAACATTTGTTTCGTTGTATTCATGGAAGACGAGACAATAGAACAAAATTTAGACCTTTCGAATACTCAACTTGTACTATTTTTTCCTTCGAACAATTCTTCTCAAATCGTTGAGATTAAAGATACTCATCAATGTTTAAAATTACATGTTCCTATAAGTAATGGATCGATACAAGATATCGAATTATTATTTACTAATGAAGCATTTGTATCATTACAATTTGCTCATAAATCACAAAAAGTACATATCGAAACATTGCTACATGAAAATGTCGATTTATTCAACTGGTTTCCATCGATATCTGACGATAACGAACCAATTGAATGGGATTTAATCGATAAAGATCTAAGTGAACAACATCGAAAATATATCAAACAACTTGATATATACAAAACATACGATAATCAACATCCGTTTATACGTCGATTAGTTATCGAAATTCTTCATGATTATGTTAAGAACTGTTTCTCCAAAAAAGACAAAGAAAAAACTGAAGAATTATTCATAAAAGCAATTGAAAATAACGATTTTTTCACTTGGTTTATCAAAGCTTATACACAAGCGAACAGTTTCTATCGTATTCTCAATCGACATTTAGCAAAATATATACTCGATTATTTCGATTCACATTCGTATTCATCAACGAAAAACTATCGTTTAATAAATTGTCTCGGACATATTGTTACTCTATTAATTTATCATCCAAGTATCGATAAATACAAATACCAAGGTATAACTTATCGTGGTTTAGTTATGTCAGAAAATAATTTACGACGATATCAATTGGGTTATCATGTTGTAAATCGAGCGTTTGTATCGACGTCGAAAAGTCAACGAATAGCAGAAATATTTTGTAGAGACAGCCCCGAAGAAAAATATGTCGAAGGTATATCAGTGTTATTCATATATACTATTAAACAAACTCGAACAGCTCTTGATATCGAAAATCTATCGACGATAAACAGCGAAGAAGAAGTGCTAATATTACCGTTTTCATTATTTAAAATTACACATCGTTCCGAAGGAGATTTAGTTAAAATTGAATTAGAAGAATGTGAAAATGTGAAAGAAGAAGAACGAGTTTAGAAATAGAACAACAATCATTATTAACCGATAATCAATCGACCAAGAGAAAAAGAATAAGATCAACACATTTCTATCGAATCATTGCAATAAGTTCAATCTGTATCTGTATTTTAATCGTTCTTGCTATTTTAATCATCAACTTATTACCAAAACCTATCACCCCACCACCACCATCATCAACAACAACAACATTCAGTATTGAAAATAATACAGTTTCATTGCAAAATAATTCAACTATATCAACAATAGAGCGTATCGATATTAAAACTACTGAAACACCGACTAAACTACATATACATCGTCCAAATCTTCAACCGAATACGAGATGGCGATCGAACGCTCTGACCGTAGCACAGAATATCGATCTTAATCCGTTTAGTTTCGAACTTGAAGATGATCGAACAATGGTTATAGCTGATTTATTACGACATTGTATTTTAGAATGGAAACCAGGTGATTCAACAGGACAAATTATAGCTGGTGGTAATGGAGCTGGACGACGTGATGATCAATTAGATTCTCCAACAGATCTTTATATTCATAAACGAATAGGAAAAGTGATAATTTGCGATCAAAGAAATCAACGAATCGTACAATGGCCTCGTCATGATGGAATTCGTGGTGAAACGATTTTGTCCGACATTCACTGTTTTAGTATTACTATGGATAGTGATGAATTTATTTACATTGCTGATACGAATAATCATGAAGTTCGACGATGGAAAATAGGTGATCAAAATAGTAAATTAATCGCCGGTGGAAATGGAAAAGGTTATCGATTAAATCAACTCAATACTCCTCATTACATTTTCGTTGATAATCAACGATCAGTATATGTATCCGATTATCTTAATAATCGAGTTGTTAAATGGATGGAAGGTGATAGAGAAGGACGTATTGTAGCTGGTGGTCAACTATCAAATCCCGAGGGACTTTACGTTGATAGCTGGGGAACTGTTTATGTTAGTGATTTTGGACGTAATCAAATTATACGATGGACAAATGGATCGACATCGGGAGATATTATTGCCGGTAGTCAACGCAACGGCGATCAATCCCATGAACTGGATGGTCCCGAAGATTTAGCATTCGATCTTGATGGAAATCTTTATATTGCTGATTATTATAATCATCGAATACAAATGTTTAGTATTGAGGGAAACCTTTAATTTCATATGTTTTTGAAAAGAAATGAGATTTATTTCTAAATATATTAGTAAGTTATTACAAAGCTAAATAAGAATGAAAAGAAAAAATATATCTAGATCTAGTTAACTTCAAACTTTTGTACACGATGATTTTCAGAATCGGTAACGAGAAGATTTCCTTGTGCATCAAACGCTAAACCAACAGGGCAATTTAATTGATCTGCTTGTTGGCCAGGTTGATTGCCTCCGACAACAACTGTACCTTCGGAATCATCTTCATACCAACGCATAACTCGATGATTTCCCCAATCAGCAATATAAATACCACCTAATTGATCGATAAGGATACCTTGAGGACAATAAAGTTGATTTAATTGATCACCTGCGTCGTTTCCTCCGGCAACGACGACACCTACTTTTGCATCTTGTGCATATTTCATAATTCGATGATTTAAACAATCGGAAATATATAACGAATATTGATCATCAACGAAAATACAAGTCGGATAATTCAATTGATTAAGTGAATTACCTTGTCCATGTCCTCCTGCAACAATTGTTCCATTTTTTTCTCCTTTTCGCCAACGTTTAACTTCATTTCGTTTCGAATCCGATATATAGACCGCACCTGTCTTGTCCGTTGTTATTCCATTACAATCGATATCTTTAAGAAATAATTGTCCGTTATTATTATTAATTGTTGACCATTTCATAATTCGTTTATTTTCAATATCAGAAATAAAATATGAATTGGTTTCTTTATCTAAAATTAAATCTCCTGGACTGTCTAATTGAGTTGTTTGATTGCCTTTGCCAAAGCCTCCAGCAACAATACGACCAAATGTATCATTTGGTTTCCACGAAATAATACGATGATTAGCTGAATCAGCAATATAAATTGTTTGATCATCATCAATTATTAAACATTGAGGATTCGATAGTTGATTCAATTGATCACCTTGATTATTTCCTCCTGCAACAGTTAGACCATTTGCTTTCCATTTTGTATCTAAATTGAAAATTTAAATTTAGAAAAAAACAGAAAAATGAGAAAAAAGAACCTCGATCAATTGGCAAAATTGTTGCAATTTTATTGATAAATGTTGATGGTTGCTGTTGAATTTGAACATGCGGTGGTTTATCTAATTGATCTTTTAATAATTTTAATCGATCTTTTAATTCATCTAAATCAATTTCATTGAATTGATTTTCTTGAGTCAATTGTTTGATTTGTTTAGTTAGATCATTGAGTTTTGTTTCGATATTACTAATAAATTTCGTTGTATAATTAATTAATCGTTGTCGACAATGCTGAGCTGTTTGCTTAATTGTACTGATCGATGTTTCTTCCCAATCATCGATTTGTTGAATCAGATACCGTTTTTTCGGTTCTTTTTTTTGTTCGTTGATTTTCTGTCGAAATTGTTCACCCTCACTATCGATTGATGTCAAATTCTTTTTTAATTCTTGTAAATGTTTAGTTAAACAATCGGCACAAAAATTCTGTGAACATCCTTCACAATTAAATGTTCGTGCTGCTTTCTTACAGACGAAACATTGTTTTCTTACTGTTGGTGTTGACATTATACCAGTGTTGATGACAACAACAGAAAAAAAAGAATGTATATGAAAATCAAATCAAAGAAATACATTCCTTGTGATTATTTGATGAATACTACAAAATGCATTCAGAATTGAATTTCGTTGCTTTTAATTACATATTTCTCGATAGTAAAAATATGTATTTTTTTTTGTTTTATTTTCTATCGACAGTTACAAAATGAAAAAAACTACGTGACTAAATATATTTGTAGAAAGTTTTAATACTGCATCTATATCTTGCAAACCATGTTTTCTCATATTTCTAACCGACTTTGTCAATATTGTCTTTCAACATAAAAAAATAAGATCATGTGGATTTACGATTTATCAGAAGTCTATATACATTAGAATATTTTATAGAAAAAAAACAAAGTTTTCTCTCTCAGTTTTTTTTTATAATATTGCATTTTGATGTCAAATAAATGGCGATAAACAGTATCATACTGTTTTTTATTATTCATATAATTGATTTATCAATAAATCTTCAATGTCCTAATTGTTATCGAGAAATTGATATCAATTCAAGACGAGACGTTTCTGCAGCTATATCTCAATGTGGTGATTTCCGTTCAGCATTAAGTTGTTCACAATCATTACATGTTCTTCATGGTAAAAAGAAAGTTGTTGTTTCATTTGAACCAACTGCAGATGATACACTGATCATACCAACAACTGCAAGAACAGCGATAAATAAAACGATAATTTGGTTTAATGATAACAATGACGATAACAAAGTCAATCGATATTTTGACATCTATTGTTCGAATAACCAGATCTGTATGGAACAAACCATCATGAATATCTATGATCAAATCCATAATTTTGAATATAATGAATTATGGGCTCATCTTCTTACAAGTTTATATTCTGCTATAGTTGATCGTGCGGCTCTTACGTGTGCCAACAACGATGATAAACCTATTAAATGTCCATATGGATCTTGTTTATTGATTAGTCACAATCCTTTTAGTTTTCATCGAGGTTGTGTTTTAAACGATTCAGTCGACGTCAATCGTTATGGTGTTATTGTAGAATCCAAGACAATATCAACAGTCGAAAGTCAATCATCAATTACATATACATGTAATAAACCAATGTGTAATAATATAGAAATGGCAAGAAAAATATACAACTTATTAGAAGATCGGAAAACCTTAATCTATATGACAACGACAACAACAACAACAACAACGACGACGACTACAACACCAAAGCCACAGACAACAACTTCAGCTGCAAATAAAAATATTGAATTTAACTTCTTTTTATTTTTGCTTTTGCTCGTTATCTATTGATGTTTTTTAATTTTATTTATGCTTAAAGAAATAAAATGCGTAGATATTGTGTTGTTCTCAAAGACCAAACTATTCTGGACGTGAACAAGTATAAGCAATACGAAGTGTTTTAGGAAAACCTTTACAACTATCACCAAGAAGTGAACTTTCAATTGCAAATGAACATTGTGATTGTGTCCATTCACCACAAAGATATGAAACAGTTTCTTTTCGTTGGCCTGCTAGTTTTGTTACTGGTCCGAGTGCTGTTGGAGGACATTTCGACGTATCTTCAACACCATAATAAGCATGAACAATACGAATCTTATGACCTTGAGTTGCATTACATTTCAATTCAGCGATGCCATGTTCTTTACCAATAAAATGTGGATCAGGACTATCTGAATCAGATTCTTCAGTAGTTGTAGTTGTGCTCATAGCTAAATGAAAATTCATAAAATAAGAAATTCAATAGACTCATAGTTTTTTGGAATATACTTGTAGTTGTAGTTGTAGTAGTTTTTCGTTGTTTACATTTTCTTCTAAGATATGTTCTTAAAAATCTTTCATTATCTAGTTCGTCGAATATATTTTGTTGTGTTCGAAAAACACGTCTCCATGCATCTAATGCAGTTTTTGTTCCATACGACGATTCTACATCGTTCAAATCTTGTACTTCAATGTCTTTTGTTGTAACACAATTCAATAGAAATACACTACCAACAATTAAAATCCAAAAATAATACATCTTTGACTGTAATACTTGGGTTAATGTTTCAATTCCCATCTCTTTATACATATAGATAAGAGTATATGGGATTATCCCATGTTTTTTACGATTCTATCGATAGATGGTCATGTGGTATTCTTCCCATTCTCTTTTCTTCCCATGTAATCGAATAGCTGTGTCAGTGTTATCGAAATTAAACATTTCATTTGATACGTGTATGTTTTTTTTAACAAAATGTTGATACAACAATAATTATTTAAAAATTTACTCTTGTCTAATTGATTACAGTCTGCAAAAGTTTTTCCTACCGATAACATGCCACAAGAAAAAAAACGTCGAGGCTTTTTCGATTTGAACTGTAACGATATTTTGAATATTCTATGTGCAGCAGCTGTACCTATTGCATTAGGTATCTATACAGCTGTTACTTATGAACAAGAACAAGCACGACAACAAAAAATGCAAGAATTAGAAATGAATCAAACAATGGAATCACGACAGGATAAGATCTATGATGGATTTTTAAAAAATATATTTAAATTGGATATTGATGGTTATTTAAATGATAGTAAAAATCCATGGGCATTTGCAAATGCTTATTATCGTGCTGCACATCGTCATTTAGAACCGGTTCGTAAAGGAGATATTTTACAATTTCTCAAAGAACAACAATTAATCGGTCGAAATAATTGTACAAGTGGATGTGGATACAGACCAATAGACGATATCATACGATTAAGTGAATTAAATTTTAATAATATGCATCTGACAAGTCAAACAGGTACATTAAATTATTTAAATCTGCAATGTGTTGTTTTCGAGAAAGTCTTAATGAAACAGACAACTTTCTTTTGGAATGATTTACATGGCGCTTCATTTGATCATGAACGTGAATTTTCATAATACATCATTAGCTTGTGCAACTTTTGTCGGCACAGAATTTGATAATGTTGATTTTACAGGATCAAACTTAACCGGCGCAATCTTTATTGATGTTGATCTATCAAAAGTTAAATTAACAGATGAACAGAAAAAACAAATTCGTTTTCATTACTATCCGACAACAACAACTACAACTACGACAACAACAACAACAACAAAAACTACGACAACAACAACAACAACTACGACAACAACTACAACAACAACGTCAACTAGTAAGATTTGTTCTACATCTTGCAGCTTTAGTCGAGGAAACTATAATACTTTCCTATTAAATAATCGTGTTAGTAAAAACGATATTCAGCTCTTGAAAGATTCAGTATAAAGTATGATCTCACTGAGATAAAATCTATCAAAAATAAAATATCCAGATTTGTTTTCAATACTTAAGATTAACTAGTATTTTTATCATTTATTTTAAGCAACAACTAAATGTCCTTTCGGGTATGTTGAAACTCCTACAGGCACCTGTGTTGACATTCAAACAGATTTTAACAATTGTGGATCTATTGATTATGTCTGCTCGTCAAACTACTTAAATTGTATGGCTGGTATATGCAGTGGACTACATGGTGTACCCCTTTCTAATGGTATACTTCTAATACAAAATGAAACTGTTGACGATCGTCTAAGAAAGACTATAGTTCCCTTTGATATAACGATTTATAATTATACAAGTAAAAGCATTACTCTCACCGAAAATGGGGTACGTCATTTTATAAAATCCTTCGAAAAGATTTCAATAATAATTATAATGTTCATTCTAGGTTGTTTGTCTAGCTAACTGTTCAGTAACCTCTACAAATTCAGACCTCCCAAGTTCGAGCTTTCAAGGTCCAACTGTGTTTGGGTTTTGGAATGACTTGAAGAATATTTATTTAAACATTCACAAAATTCAAGTTTCTCTTTCCCATAGTGGAACTACACCTAATCAGATAACGACTTTCGAGTTCTCTACAAATCGTTCTATGTTTCTCTTTCCCTTTCCCTTATTATATCCTTTTCAATTTCAAATAATTTTCTTTGAAAACCTACCGAATATTGTAAAATGCGTTTACTTTAACATACCAGATGGCGGTCAATCAGCAACGATTGGTGTACAAAGTAATTTCTTTAGTCTTATGAAAGAATAAACTTTGACAACAATAATTTAGAGTCATCATCGGGACCTGCTATTACCTACTCATTCAATAAACCTAACGCTGTGACATACAATACAACAATTGTATTCGATACAAACAATGGAACATGGAGAAATTATTTGTGATACACTTTATATTTATTCTCGCAAACAAAAGACAATAGATTTCAGTTAATATATCAGAACTATCTTTTTTTTTTATTAATAAAAGAAACGAGGACGACGACCACACGTGGAATAACGTGGATGATCACAATTTTTGATGTTATCATTCCATTGAAGACCAAAATTGCATTTTTTACGAATGATCTTTCCCCAATCTGTACATTGAATAAATCCATAACAATTAGTAGGATCAGCATAGATACACTCATCAGCATTTTTACATCCACCTTCCATATCTTCTTCTGGACATACGAAACCCATTGCTTTATTCGATTGATATAATCTGAATAGAAAAATAAAATAAAATTCTACGAAATTCAAATAGAAACAAACTTACACTAAGACAAAAACAAGAGTCATGATCATGATTGAAGAGAGAAAACGAGCCATTTGTCAGATAATGAAATAGTCTGCTATTCCGTTCGTATTTATATCTCATGATCTCATGTTTTTCTATTGGTTCATTTCGAGAAGAAAAAGAAACTGACCGGAACATAAGTCATTAATTGTTCAAGGTCACACACAACAGGTGCAAATCGAACTTTTTTGTTTACGTTTAATCAGTTGTTATCGAAGGAAGAAAATGCGAGAGGGAATTCTGTTTTTTTTTATTCGTTCTTTAAATAATAAAACGAGAGAAATCATAGACATTGATGTATTTCGTTTTTTCTTCGTTGGTTTTGCACATTGAAAAATGATTTCTTGGGATCAAGAAAATTTACGAACGGGACCATTCATCATTCATTTAAAAGACGTTGAAGATCATGCAGTTACCAAACAGATTGTAATCAAATTTTATCGATAATCAACTGTCTACACTTGTTTTTCTGTAGGTCGGTTTCTTACGAAAGAAAAAAGCTGCATTACAACGAACGAAAATCGGTTACAGTTGTCAATATCCACCACATCGTCTTCTAGTTGAACTTCGACGACAAAATATCACCTGCACGAGTTATACAACACTCGATCGACGAGCATACTGGACATTTTCTTGAATATTTTTTCGTTTTCTTTTTATCAGTAAATAAATTACACACTATTTGAAAGGAAGAGAAGAAGAAAACAAACGCACATGTTAGGATAGAAACGAAAAACATTTCATTTTACATCATGGCTGTGTACGCATCGAAACCCTTCGACGAACGAATAGGAAATCTATTCGATGAATTAAGTAATAAATTATCTCCAATGGATAAATATGCAATGAGTGGACGTTGTGAATCGGAAACGATACAAATGGAGAATTTCCTACGTGCAAATTTCGGTTTCGAAAATATTTCCAATGAATATATTGTTCAAGGCGTGAAATCATTTCGAATTTCGTCATTCAATCGAAATATTCCGACGATTCAATTTCCAAATAATAATTCGGAACAAAAATTCGAAATGACAATCGATGAACTCATTCAATGGCAAAAATCGTACACTGTTTATGCGTTAAACGATCCAGATTTAGCCATTGATTCTTCGTTTCTTCAGCAAGCTTTACAAGGTCGAAGTCAATCGGGTCCTGAAGCATTTCGAATGAAATTCGTTTGTCGAATAAGTACATGTCCAATTCTCATGGAATTCGATGGAAAAGTTATTCATCGAACACTCGATGAACAGTGGCCACATCGAATAAAACTCGTTTCTGTAACTGGCATTGACTTTGCCGGACGAATACATGACATTAATGATATATTTACCTATATTTCCAATTGGCCTGATGTTTACTATCTTGATCCATCGACCAACTTGCCAATAGTTCCGAATGGTCGAGATTTTATGGCGAAAAAGAATCCGTTGGTTCAATTGAATGATGATCGTCTATGGAATGATCTAGTTCGAATGGCTTATGTACGTTTATTTGCATGTAATCAAGAAAATATTGAGATTGTCGTCGAAACTGGTATTGGCTTAGGTGTATTTGCTGGTAAACAAATTGGAATTGATCAACAGATTCGTACTCGATCAGCTCAAGCAATGAAATATGTTCTAGAGAATTATACATCGAATTTGACAAATATTCGTGCAATTGTATTTGCATTACCAATTTTTGAACGAGATCGAACAACATCAACATTTAATTCGTTTACTCAAGTATTCAATGAAGGATATAACGGACGAATACCGATATTAATTCTCGATCAAGATATGCATCGATTAACTGTTCATATAGCAAAAGCTGGTTTTCGTGTGTCAGAATTGAATCCAGCTGATTCTCATGGAGTTTTCGGTGAATATTGGCAAAATTTTGGACCAGCTGTTGAAGAAAAATTAGCGTTGACCACATTAGGATTAATTATTCAACATCATAAATTCAATGCTGACAATGTTTTAAACACAAATAATTATAAATTTGTCGATCTACCAAAGACAAATAATAATAATGCATCATCTGTAACTATTTTAATGCCAAACGATAATTCTGAACTTGTATTACAACGTTCGACACATCAAACATTTTTTTCTGTAGTATCGAGACTTATTCCTAAATTTATTTACGACATTTTCAATCGCATTTTTCGTCATTAAATAAAAAAAACAACAAGACAACGTGATGTCTAATGAAAATTTTATCCCATGAGTCAATCGCTATTTTCGAGTCGCGTACGTTGTGGTATTTATCCCATTCTATGCTTCCATCATCAATAGATAAGAAAGGGAAAGATATAATATTTTCGAGCTCTATATATTCTCGTTCTTTGCTTGCAAACGCTTTGAGAAATGGAAAGATTTTTGTTTTTAACGTTTACTTGTGTTTTATTTACCATTGTCGTTACTTTACCAAAAGATCGATTTTTACAAGATGAAAGTTCTTTGAATAAAGTTTCGATTAAAAACGAGGACGATGCGAATAAATTACTAACGGAACTTGGTTTCAATCCATGTGAAAAACCAGGTAGTTCAAATGAAGATGGACCAGCATGTTACGTCAGTTTCGAATCGATGATAGAATCATTTCAAAAAACTTATCATTTGCCTGTTACGAGAAAATTCGATAAAACGACGTCAAAATTAATGAATACAGCACGTTGTGGTATGATTGACGGACCAGCATCATATTCTGCTAGAGATAAACTCTGGTACGAGTTATTATATTTCAGTTGTTTCTATGATTTTTGTTGCTTTGTCTAGGCCAACGAATCGAACACTCACATGGAAATTAGATTTCGGTAATTCGCCACTCAATAGAGAATATACTCGTCAAACAATGCAACAATCATTCAATGAATGGGCAAAATATACGGATTTAACATTTCGTGAAGCGAATGAAAATGAAAAAGTTGATTTTGGTTTGGCTCTTGTTTATGGTGATCACGGAGATGGATATTCACTTGGCGATGGACCGGGTGGCGTATTGGCTCATGCATTTCTTCCAGGCACTTCAAACGATGGCGCAGTTCATTTTGATTCAAGTGATAATTGGTCTGACAAGTAAGTCAATGATTGAATATCGTTATTGGATCGATGTGAAAAATATTTAGAAATGATGGTATGAGTTTCGATTTAAAACTAGTAGCTACACATGAAATAGGCCATGCTCTCGGCCTTGAACATTCGCGTCATAATAATGCACTTATGTTTCCATTTTATCATAATATTCAACCAGATAAATTATTACCAATAGAAGTGAGCATGGCAAACAACTATGTCGATGTTAGATTTCTACATTTTTCATTGGTATTCTATAGGATCAACAAAGTATTCAATCGTTATATGGACCAAAGACACGTTTAACAATACCAACACAAATGATATTACCTAGCAAACCAAAACCTACATCACCCATAAACGGTTAGCAAATTTGAAATGATTCAGAAAACTGAACTTGATTTTTTTTTGTCATAGAATGTCCCTTTTATAATTCATACGGACATAAATACGAAGGTCAATGTAAAAATGGTATGAAACATGGTCGAGGTGGATACTTGTGGCCGTCTGGAGATAAATATGAAGGCAATTGGGTTAATGATAAGCGACATGGACGAGGTACATTTACATGGATCAATGGTGACAAATATATCGGCAATTGGATTGACGATCAGAGAACGGGTCGAGGTTTATATATATTCCGCAATGGAGACCGTTATATCGGACAATTCAAAGACGGTAAATATCATGGATACGGTACATTTATATGGGTCAATAATGGAAAATATCAAGGTGATTATGTTGATGGTTATATGTATGGAAAAGGTGTACGAACATGGCCTGATGGCAGTAAATTCGATGGCAAATTCGAACAAGGTAAGTTCATGAAGAAGTATATGATCATTTTCATGACTTTTTATTTTCAGACAAACCTATTGATGGAGATATGACTGCCGGTATATTCAGAAATGCTCAACAGGCAAATGCTAAATGTCCCAGTGTCTGTCGAAAAATTAATTTAACATGGCATGGTCATTGGTCAGCTTCATCAAAATATGCTACATCAACCTGTCGATGTGTTAACTGAGAGTACATTTTAGTTGTGCTATTGATTTTCAAATAAATGATTTACATTCTTAAAAAAAAGAATCTAAATGTTTTTTATATTCCAATAAATCATCGGAATTCGATGATGTTGAGATTTTGTTAGCAAAATGAACAGCTTGTTCAGCACATTTGATAGCCTGTTGATGTTGTCTAAGATGATTATAAGCTTTCGATTGATTGTAATAAACCAAAGCTATTTCCGAATAATTTGGATTGCAAGCATTTATTAATGATATTTGTATAGTTTCGTCATAGGATGTTATTGCTAATTGATAGTCACCTTTCTGTAGATAGACATCTCCCATGATGACATGTATCGAAGCAATCGATGGATGATTTTTTGGAAAAACTATATTTCGTATATTGAGTGCTTGCTGTAAATGATTCAATGCCGAATCATATTGTTTTAATGATGCTTCTGCAAGTGCAGCATTTTTCAAGAGTGTTGCGAGCCAATGATGATTCGGTGGAAGTGAATCTCGATAGATAGCCATGGTTTTTTCATAGTATATTAAAGCTGTTTGAAATTCACCAAATTGATCATAAATCAGGCCAATATTATTGTAACTCGTTGCTAGATTAGGATGTTTCGGATGTAAACATCGTTGTCGAATTTCAAGTGCTTTTTTATGATAGTCCAATGCTTTTGATGGATCCTTGTTCGTATGGAAAAGACCAAGATTTTCATAGGTCATTGCTAATTCAAGATCAGGTCTTGGTTTTAAATTCTCTTGTATTCTACATGCTTCTTCATACAATTGAAGTGCTTCATTATATTTATGTATTTTATATTTAATATATCCTTGTTGACAGAAGATTCTGGCTAAAGCTTGTCGATCAGTGGATGGTGTTGACTGCCAAAGAACATTCAACAGGACTTCAGCTCGATCGAATTCATTTAAAATAATCATCAATCGACAAAGACGATGAACAGCACTATCTTCGCCAAGTTCTCGTCGAATTTGTTCTGTTAATTTTGTTATCTGTAAATCATCATCACCCACCGATTCTAATTTAATCTTCCAATTTTCATCTTTATCTTTTTCAACACTTTTTATTCGAAATATTGTATGCATTGAAAAGAGAATTTCTTCTTCTTTATTATCATAACAACCAATACCTTTCACTGTAGTAAATGGTGTTTTCATTTGTGTTGGATCGATTTTCATTTGAAATAAGATCGGTACTTTATTCGATTGTTCACATTTATTACGTGAAAATTTCGTTGCTATTTCAACATCTGTACTTGTCGATAGGAAACTATTGAATGTAATTAGACCATTGATATTTTTCACAATTCTGTCAAATTCTTCTGTTGACATTCGTTGACCTCGATAAACTGTAAATTGTTCTTGTTTATTCGAATTTTGTAAATATAACTTTTTAATTTGATCATGAACATCTTTCATAAAGAAACCCATCATTGCTATGGTATCGATTTCAAGTATACGTAAACTATGATTTAACATTCGATATGCAAATGCTTCACGTGTATACCACCAAATAGGTGATGGTCGAGGATAGTCTTCCTTGAATTCATTGATTCGTTTTAATTCTTTTTCGTTATTTTTAAAATGTTCTTGACAAAATTTAACGAGAATATTATGTGCTTCATTATCATAAACCATATCCAATAGGATTTCTTTTAATAATTGCGAATACATAAATGAATGATCGATACGTTCGAAATTGGTTGTTAGATTATCGTCTAATGTCAATATACTTGTTGGAATAAGATCATGATCACATTGAACAACATCGGCAGACAACGCTTGACCGATACGTTCGATTTGATTGGAAATTAATTTAATTTTTTTCCACTTCTTAGTCCAATCTTGTGCTGCTTCATTTCCACAGAACACATAAATCGAATCAATAAGTTTATTTTCATGAATGATTGGTACAAAATCTCTGCCAATTCGACCCGAAACAACTAAGAATATTTGTTCATCATGTATTTTATCAATAAACCGTTTACATTGATCGGATGTTGTACATGTTGTGAAACAACTTCCGATCTGTTGAAGTTCATTGATTGCATATTGACATTCTTTATCGGCAATAGTAATATTTGAATCTAACCAAATCAAAATAAAATTTTGTACGATATGTTCTTTTGAACTTTCAGTTGGATTAGGTTTTTTAATGTTAACATGAATACGTTTTACGGGCACGGCGGCACCACCAGCTTGCGAGGAGTTTATTCCCATTTGAAAAATTCTGTTTGTCTTTTATTTAAGTCGCCGATGTGAAAAAAAAAGTAAATGAAATGAAACATTTTAACTGTTCTTTTTCTTTTTTTTCTTTGAATTTTCATAGAATATGCAACAAATGTGCCAGACAAAAAACAAATGGAAAGATTGTTTGAATAGAAAATAAATGATGCAGAGTTCGAAAATTTTCAATGACTGTTTGTTGGAAAAATTTCGTTTGCCATTTTCGAAGATCAATTTGAAATAAAAACGAACCGATGACAATTAAAACACCTTCCCACCAATGATAATAATAACCAATCAATAGACTATTCAATGTACCACTGACAAACAAACAGATCGATGCAAATTGAAAGGTTCGTTTTGCTCCGAAAACAACAGCAAATGTTCGATCACCTTGCCGTTGATCTTGATCGATTTGATAGATTTGTGTTAACGGATAAGTACCAAGTACAAGAAAAATAATGACTAATGCTCCCAACCAAAATTTAATAAATGATATTTGATTTGTAGGATTTAAAATAGTTCCATGATAATAAACAAGAAAACCTTGTAGAAAAACAGCTATTGAAAGACTTGCAAATGGTCGACTTTTGAAACGAATCATTGGATGTGAATAAAGGACAGACATGAACACACAAAGGATATAACTGACGATGAATGTGGATGATAATGAATATTGAATAGAGAAATACAATCCGATTAATTTCCAGAACCAAGCAAAATAGAAAAGTGAATCACCTCGAATCATTGGCGGATTTTCAAGACCACCAATAGGTCCTCGTTCGTTTCGATCATAGTAACTATTTAATGCGTAAACACCGCCATTAAGAAAAATGTGTAAATTAATAAATTCAAGAAGAAATGTCCATGAGAAAATATCACCATTTGCTATGATAATACCATATAAATAAATCGGAGCAAGAAAAAGACTAAATTTCAAACGAAGATGAACAAAAAAATTAACAACATCAAACGTTTGATGCATGAGAATTACGAGCAAATATTATGTCGTTTCTTTTTCTCCGTCTTAAAACACAAAACACGTGCTCACAAGTAATGTTGTTTCTTTCTCTTACAATGCATATATAGAAAAGAAATATATATATATATGTGTGGAGGTAAGTGTTCTGTTATT
>ERZ778020.1934-NODE-1934-length-16254-cov-3.307118_pt1 | contig 16254 bp, 12 predicted proteins | sample MGYA00375750_ERZ778020 | MGnify/ENA primary metagenome ERZ778020 (study PRJEB29350, sample SAMN05389818) | bioreactor metagenome | isolation source: Ammonium sulfate bioreactor | place: South Africa: University of Cape Town | collected 2014-03-17 ...
CGCCATCGTCATTATCCACTTCACGTAAAACACCTGAGAGTTTTCTCGGTGATAAATTCAGCACTCTCGTGAATCTTGATCAACTTGTCACCGATCAACGAAGTATGAAAATCAACAATTCACTTTTTTTTATTCTATTTTCTATCTTTGGTAGATACGAATCCTTTCGGAGCAACTGCCGTACGTACGCCAAATCCATTTTCCAACGCGAATAAACCTCCAACACTCGATCAGCTATCATCAACTAGTGCTCCCTTTGCTAGCACTTCGACTTTACCTCCGCCACTCATACCTTCATCCTACAATAGCAACAACGTTAACAACAATACAAATGTTTCGTCATTTAACACAAATAATCCATTTCTGTGAACAAACACACACGCACACTCTTGCTTTTGTTCTTCTTCTTCGTTTTTTTTTATATATTCTACTAATCCTCCGTTCTGAAAGCAACTTTGTTTTTGTAGTTTTCATAGAGCTTTATCATCTTGCTTTTATTTTTTTTTGTCCATAGAATCTCTTTCTATTTGTATACTTAACACTTAACATACGTTGATGCAGTGTGTCATGCCTCAATTACTTAGAATATCAACAAAAAAAATATCCTTGTGTGACGATTTGTTCTTTCTTGTCTCGAGATTTTATCTCTTTGATTTGATTTTGTTTTGTCTTCTTGTACATTTCGGAAATATACAGTTCAAACATCGTTATAGTTCATACGAATAAAATTCTATGTATTTTTTCTTTATATATATATATATATTCAATAAAAACAGAATGAAATGAAGAAAAGTCAATGAATTATTTTTTAGAAATGACCGAACAAAAGCCAATCGTATCATTTGGTATAATTACCGATATTCACTATACGGATAATGATGATCAATGGAATTTTTCGCAGACATTCGTTAGACGATATCGAAATTCATTGAAATTAGTTCGTGAAGCTTGCGAATATTGGCAAACGAGTTCGAATAAAATCTCGTTTTTACTTCAACTTGGAGATATTATCGATCGTTTATGTTCTCTTGATCAAACATCCAATAAAGCACTTGAGACTGTTCTAAAAGAATTCGAACATTTTCCGACTATTTATCATATTTGGGGTAATCATGAATTTTATAATTTTACACGTAGCCAACTACTAAATGGACCGTTATGTTCATTTGATACGAAGGATATTTCACCTTATCATTATGGAACTATTCAAGTTTCTCCGAATCTGAAAATTCTTGCGATTGATACATATGAATTTAGTCTGTTGGGTATTGACAAAAGCAGTGATAGTTATATTGAAGCATTAAATTTCCGAAGACAATATAATACAAGTGAAAATCTGAATGATACGACTGGTTTAGATGGAAATGATCGAAGACTTGTTGAGTTAAATGGTGCTCTTACAAAGAAACAACTCGATTGGTTAAGACAAGAATTAAACGAAGCAAAAATTCGCCGAGAAAATGTGATTATCATCGGTAAGAGAACATGAAAGGTATTATTTAAAACAATTTCATTTATTCCTTTTTTTTGTATGAAGGTCATATACCAATTCATCCCGAAGCTACGGATGAAATGGCTTTATTATGGAATTATGAAGAAGTTTTAGAGATTCTTCAGTCATTTAGTGATGTTGTTTTAGCCTATTTTGCCGGACATTGTCATGAGGGTGGTTATTATCTCGACGATAAGAATATTCATTATTTTACTTTTAATGCTATAGTAGAGTGTTTTCCAGATACAAATTCTTTTGCTACAGTTCATGTTTATAACGAATGTTTAAAAATTGAAGGAATGGGTCTAATTAAAAATTATGAAATACCAATGAAAATCAAATAGATATTCTCACTCGTGTTTTTTTTTCAATTTTAAAAAATAAACATAATTCAAGGCCACATTTAAACGAGAATTCAAAACTAACCTTGAAAATTCACAACAAATCAAAAAGGTTTCGCCTTTTCTACTGTCGTGTAAATAAATTCAATCCAAATGTCTATTTACATTGATATTTAAACTTCACACTTCATCACTACGTTGGCATGTATATATTTAGTTTTTAAGGACAAGAAATGCGTTGATAATGTCGAGAGAAACGAACTAATACTCAAATCGATCGATAAAAGAATTGGTTGCATAAAAGGATTTCTTTTTTCTTCGTTTAAATATCTCGAAAAATGAACATGAACATAAATATTTCTATTCTTTATTCGAAATGTCAATCGTATCTTTTCTTTATTGAAAATAATTCTATCCATTGACACGATTCTTTGTTAATTGTTTACTTGTACCGTTAATTGCAATGCAAATTTGGAGAATAAATCCGATTAAACCAAATATATTCGCAACTAAAACTGTCCAATACACGATCGGATGACAAAAAGCCGCTACACTCGAATGTTTTAATTGAACTGTCATACGTAAGGTCAATTTTATCCAACAAACCTAAATCAAATCGCATTTTCTTTCTCTCGCTCTTCGTATTCACTCAGTCAAAAAGAAAAAAACGTATAATTACTATTCCACTAATCCAGCAAATAAATATCATAACACCAAAAACAATTCCTAATATCGTTCCAATGAACATTCCAATACCTTTGTCAAGTGATAATGATCGAATACGTCGAAGTACTAAATAAGATTTGTTTGTTATTTGAAAGTTTGCAAACGAGAAGCGAAAAATTCTATTTTACAAACGAGAAAATTCGATCCCACGAGCACATAAATCGCAAAATTCAGTAAAATTAGAATACCGAAAAGAATTAAATATAACGGTAGATAAGGTTTGGCCCAACACCAATCTCGATAGGTCAATCCAATTGAAATGAATATCAACGGTACAGTAAGAAGAAGTATTTTTATAATTAATGGTAATTTTTTAAGATTTTCAATCGCAGATTTTATTATTTTTGAAAAGAATTTATCATTATTTAATCGATTAAAATTGCCTATTGGGTCGAAATTATTCGAATTTAAATCCATTGATATCGTGTTTTTTTTTCAAAAAATAAATTGAAAGAATATAGACAAAACAATTTTCAATCGAAAAATCACAATGAATTATTGCCATGGGTGAAAGGGAGAGGCGCGTCATAACACTTCAAATTCGAACAAATCTATTCTATGGGCATTTATTTTCTTTGTATTCATCTTTTGCTTTCAACGAAATCAAATGGCTTCCTCTTATTTGTCTCGAACAGAATCGATGCAAATGATCGATGAACGGCTGTAGTTAATTAAATAGCATAACCTAATTGTTGACCGACGGTCAGCAGTCAAATAAAAAAAAAACGACTATGCCAATCAGTGAAATAAACGAGAGTCCTTTATCGACCGAACAAATTCAATGTCGAGAGAAGAAAGATCATATTTGTATTGTTAATAGTATATTTTATTTGTTGACTAATGAAATAGCAAAAGAATAAATGAACATGTTGTCAAACCGTTAATTACTAGTCAGTTCATATCGTTTGTTTGATCTCAAAAAGAAGTTAAACGAAATAGATGTTTTTTTTTCACAACTAAAAACTCATCAATTTGAAATCGACTAATTAGATAACGATATTTTTTGACAGATTTCTGATTGTTTTATAATTCAAACAAGATGATCATAATGATATCTATTTCTCATCGTACGGATTTCGAATCTCAATGTAATACATACACACATATGTGTATACGTTATATTTAGACATATTAAATAGATAACGAATACCATGCCGGCTTTCATAGCTGCGCGGTCTATTCGTTCAAAATGATAAAGTGTAAGGAAAAAAAATGAATGTCGAGTCAAAACGAAGAAGAGAGAAAAAAAACGCATATTCATGTACATCCGGTAATAAATATCTCTCGTCGTCATCGTCCATCGAATCTCCTTTTTTTCGCCTCGATTTTTTCTTCGTTGCTCACTGATGTGTGATAGAGAGTCTATTCATTGCTAGAAGATACGCGAGCGGCAAAGATATAATTGAACCAGTGCATATATCTATGTACGTATACGTGCATATGTTTTGTAGTTGCTTTCATCATTCAAACATTTTCGTAGAATTCTTCCATTTTGTGATTCGATCGAATTTCTTCTTCTTCTTTCTGTTGACGAAATTTCTTGACCGTCTGTCATGTCACTTCTATGTATACATTTGATTAGACGAATCATCTTAACTGAAAGAGAGAGAAAGTGAATTTTACACTTGACCATATATGTGTCTATATATATCCACACAATGATTATTTTTCTTTTCTCGTCGTATTTTTATTTCAGAATTAACAGTGAACACAAGTTTAAATCAGACATCGAAAACCTCGCACTGATCATATCGCATCAATCATGCATAAGAGCAAAGTCGTAAGTTATTTGTTTTATTATATTACTTTCAATTATTCACTTATCCGTAAATAAATGATGTCAAAATGTAACTTCAATAGACAGTGTGTGTGTGTGTGTGTGTGTGTATATTCGCGTCTAAAATTGCGCGTTACATACATTCTTCTTTTCCGATTTGATTACTTGTATAACAAATAAATGCAAATAGAAACTTGTTCATACTGCCAATTCTTTACATCGTTAAAGATAATAATGAGAATAAAAGTAAATCTCAATCACGTAATCAGCAATGATCAAAAAAGAAAAATTCAAGATTCGTTTCTTTTTCTTCTTTTCTTTTGTTTTGTATTTGAACATTCTGTTCTCGATTTTTTTTCTCTCTTTCTCACCATCAATGTCTTGTACTCATACATACATTAGTGCAATTTGATGAAAGATTTAACATATATAAAGAATACAAAGAGCGTATTCTCGCATATTTCTCTCTTCTTTCTCCCTCTGTCTTCATTTTGTCTCTCTAGGACAGCCAAAGAAAAGAGAATAAGAGAGAAAGAGATGGTCAATCAGACTGAATGTTAGTTGTGCATTAAGAACAAAAACAAAAAAGAAGTAAGGGAGACTATCAGTTTGAGAAACAGACATTCGTCTCTCGGCGACTGTCCTTCGAGTATTGATGAATTGATTGAAGTTTTTTCATTTTCTTCTTTTTCTTTTTCGTTGCCTGAACAAAAAAAATGAGATTTTTTAATCGAATCTATTTCATTTCAAGGTAAATACAAAACGTGAACGTCGTTCGTCAAATAATAAAAATCAGAATAATAACAATAATAATATATCTAAGCAACCACAAACAGATTCGTATTCAACTATCAGTGCTCTCGTTACGGGCTTAACAAGTACACAAGCCAACATGTCTGATCAAGCTGATACATTAGTTATTAAACCAACATCTATCGAAATAAAGAATGTACATGAAAATGGAAATCATTCGCCATCGAAATCTTTGAAAGTTAAGATTGGCAATGAAAATGGAACCGAAACTAATGGCCATCATCATCATCATCCTGTACCTTCTCCGACTCCCAAAGCACCTGTTTCAGTCGAAACACCCGTTGTTTCATCATCGATCGATGAACAAACGAATAAACATGATGAAAGTAGTAGTCATTTGTCATCGACATCGTTTCTCGATGAAAATCCTTTGGCTAATGGTGGTGATAGTGGCTTAGCATCTGAACTAAACACGGCAACAAATAGTGGTACTGAAGCTGAGAAAACCAATGGCGATGATGAAGTTAGTTCGGCAAGTATTATATCTGCTGCACGTCTCTTGGAAACGGATACTACCGATGTCAATGGCAAACGTGATTCGAGTCCATCGAGTGGCGTTGTTATTCCCGAAGAGAAACGTGTTACTGATCGTGTTAAAGTGTTTGAAGCAGCTGCGAATAATGAACAATCAACATTGAAAAAACAGCCAACAAAAAATGGAACACAAAAGAAAGGATCGCCAGCCGGAGCTAATGATAATAAACAAAATGGTAAACAAACACAACCACAACAAGTTTCACCGTCGACACCCGATAGTATTGATACTTCATCAGCATCGGAATCGAAAACAACAACAACAACAACAACATCATCGAAAAATAAATCGAAACGTCCATCATTAAAAAAACAAATACAAAATCTATTGAAAATCGAAAAACCAACATCATTCGATGATTCATTAATCACCGAAGAACAATTAAATATCGTAACTGGTAAAAAATCGAATACACTTCAACCAGCACGTACAAAAGCAAAACATGGCAAGATTTTCATCAGATTGAAATCTAATCATTAAAATGATTTATTTTCATTTAGATTCAACAACAACAACTAATAAACGTTCATCGCCAACATCTTCTCAACAACATAGTCCAACAAATCGTCCGGATTCAACAAAAAAACGTTCGCCACCGCCATCAACGCCGACAAAACGACCATCACCGAGACAATCACCAGCAAAAAGTCAACAACATTCTCCTTCATCATCTCATGTCACTGAATTTAATATGAAACCGATTGTTGAACCACTTGAAATTCGTATCGAATCCAATGTAACAAAGAAAAAATCACCCTCGCCAACAACGAAAACTTCAAGTAATGGTTTATTAACAAGTGAAATTGAACAACGACGAAGTTCAACAGGTGTATCAAAATTAATTCATACATTTCAAGGTAATCCCACTCAAGAACTTGAACAAACAGTTCTTGTTCCACGATTACGAAGTCCAACTCAAGCAGACAATGTAAGTTAATGTTTTATTTTTCTTCTTTCATTTTCCCGTCAATTGATCATTATTAACTAATAGATCACTTTCGTTCAGGATGAACGAATTCTTCTCGTTGATTTTACGAATGATTTACTTTTTCTTCTTGTTCATACGAAATCACGATGATGAAGGAAACATAGGAGAGAGAAAAAAAATGATTGACGCGTTTTTGCATATGAATTGACATGCCACAGGCGTGAAAAGTATTATTCTTAAGAGTAAAAGTGCTTATAAGTAATCTTCAAGCTTCGTTTTCTTCGTCTTTTCGCTTTGTAAATCATATATCGGGACGTTATAAGTGCTTGCTAATCTTTTATGAATAAAGATGTTCAAAATGTTAGTGAACACTATTGAAAGATCAATTGTTCTTTCTAATCGGGCCTGTAATCGAATATCATTTGTTATATCATAATCTTGTTCAGTCTCAAGAATTTCATTAAAGATCGTCTGTGTTAATTAAAACTTGAATGTCTTCACTTTCTCTACGCCTTTGGATATCGAAACATGGCTTCGTTTGTTCGTTGTTTTTTCAGTCTTCATATTCGCAGGATTTAATCAATGCAATAATATGCTTCTTCTTCTTCTTCATCTCCGATCTTGCCGACTTAAGTCAATAGAAGATTCTTGATATTCATTTCATATACATATATATGTAGATTGAACATGTTTATTGTACAATTCTTTTATTCGTTTTCTTGATACATATACAGAATTCAGTTCTCACGCGTTTTTAATGAGATATTATGATGAACGAAAGAACAAGAACGTGTACATGTATCGAATACGATGATCTATGCATGTCACTCAACGGACATCCAATCTCTCCTTTTCTTTTTTATGCATGTATGTATGCCTGTGTGTATGGATTGCGTGCTTCTGTACAAGCATGAAAGACAGTAGTAGTGATGATGATAATGATAATGTTGTGTAAATCTTTCGTTTTTCTTTGCGATCACTGATCGGCGACAAAATATCAATATGTCGTCTATTTGAATGAGATTATTTTTTGAAGTTGAAATAGAAAATAATAGATGTATGTATTGGTTTTGGTGATAGACAAGAGAACAAAAAATGAGTAGGCGTGGGGCGACATGATAGAGTGACCAAGAAAATTAGCTTTAACCTGCGGTGCATTGACGCGTGGAAATTAGTGAATAGTTGGAGGACATATGTACTTATTAAATATACAAGATCAATGATCAACTTAATTTTAATGAAGAACACTGTGAAGAGAGAAAAAAAAAGATTGAACGATGAAGATTTTAATAACGAATAGTCGATTCAAGTTATATGACGACTAATGGTGAAAAGATAGGAATTTAAAGGACGAGAATATATTTCGAGATAAATAGATATCAGATTGATAGGGAATATCATTTCATTTTCTTTTTTAATTTCTTTAAAAATACGATGAAATATTTGCACTTTTTTTTCCTCGTTCGTCGAAGGTGTTATCAAACTGTTACTCTTGACTGATTAGTTAGGGAAGTACACCGATGATGATGGTGATGATGATTGATTTAACACGATAAGATAGAAAATGATGAGCTATTCGTTTGAAGGACGAAGTCAAATTGAAGATGAGGAGACCATCGCATCAAACAATGATATCGATCATTGCAAAATGTGTAAGCCAAACGTGAGAAAGAGAAAGTAAGAAAAAACCTAGTGAAATTTGCCTAGGTGAAGGAAGGTCATTTGAAGAATATATATATATGTATGGTGACATATGCCCTCAATATTTAGGTGTAAAAAAACGAACATTGTGATAAAGCATACTTTCTTTCAATGATTACTGTTTGAAATTTGAGATGTATTGAAACATACGTGCCGTCACCAACGATGAGTCTGATAGAAGAAGAACACCAACGGAACAGTCGATTCAATGGTATAGTTGAAACGATAGCCTTGGAAAAAAATCAATACGACCATTTGATTTCGATATAATTAACTATTGACTTAAGCTCCAATCGAGATTATAACGATAGTGAACAGAGATGAAGAAATATTTGCCTTACTATTGATAGTATTATTTTCTATTTGCTTATTATGTGACTTTGGCAGGTGCACGAGTCTTTGCACAATTTAACGAGATGTTTATTTCTCAGACAGACATTTAGCGGGTGGATACAAAATGGATACAGAAGAGTCGAGATCATCATGAATACATAATCTCCAATGAATAGACGACATTTGTCTTTGATTTTTCGCACATCTGAACAAACAACATAAAACGCGAGATATTTGTGAATTTCACAGTGAAAAAGAGCAAAAAGATCTATGATTGAAGGGGAAAAATAAATCAAAGTATTAGCTTTTGTCTACAAGACAAAATCACCATGAGAAATTACACAAAAAAAGAAAAAAATTCAATATTTTTTCTTTGTTCAAACAACAACAACAACAGCAAAAACAAAGGAAAAAGAAAAAAAGAAAATTAACTGACATTTTTTTTTCTATCGATCAGAACATTCTCAAGTGGTTTTCGCTAATAATATTCTCCATTTCTTCTAAACCGCACTTTTCTTTTGTTCTTCATCTTCATTTCTCTCTTTCTCTTTCTCTGTCTCTCTGTCTCTCTGTTTCTCTTATTGACACAGAGGAAGTATGATATAAAACAATAGTGTGAGTAACAAGTCTTCACCTTGACGGTGTGTTGTAAAGAAAATAAACAAGAGAGAAGAAAACGACAACACGAACATTGAAGTTTGTCTACTTTCAATTAACAAAGACGAACGACATCAACATAACGACAAGTAAAGAAAGGTGAGTGCGCTTGTAAAAACATCTTTCAAAACCTTTTTAAAAAATTGGACTGCATGACTCTTCACTTAGTCTCAGTTAAAAGCTCTTTCGTCTTTATCGATGTTTAGATTTCATTCTTTATGTTCTTCACTTTCGAACCTTAAAACTTTTATCATATTTATCCTTTTTTCATCTTCATCATTTTCTTTCTTTTTTTTCTTCGACAAAAAAATTTTTGACGTATAATGAAATAGATTGAGGTAACTTTAATCGTATATTTGAAGAGGACAAAAACGAAATAGAAAAGGATCAAAATCATCGGATTGAACAAATGAGAAATATAGACAAAAAAAGAATGATGGGCGGTTATGTATATCGACTCGAGAAATGTTTTCATAGGGATCATCTATTAGACAACAAAAATGTACAGAGACAGCTTGCAGACAGACCGTCGTCGTCGTCGTCTGTATAACACTAAATCAAATAAATCTCATTCAATTAGTTCGAAACGAATAAAATAATGAGTACTCTTGTCGTTTTGTTTTGTTACAAATGAAGATGAACGGAAATCAACATCGAGGTATACATCGTTTTCTTCTTTTTTTTTTCTTCTTTTTTAATATTATTATTAATTTTACATTCAACAGATGATATACTTTCATTCGAAAGGATCTATCGAAATGAATGAATGAGTGATTTAATTATCGTATTCATAATTTCACAGATGTATGCCATTACTATTAAGTAGAGAGAGAGAAAAGAAACATGTCATTCGTCTGTCGAAAATAAACTCATAAGTTTCAGCTGATGATCTTTTGTTAATAAACAGAGAGCGATTTTATTGATAGATTTCCTTTTTTTTCCCTCTTCGACTTATTTCTTTTGTACTCCTTCAACATTGTTTCGTTGAGTCTGTCCTTGGAAATGAGAGAGAGAGAGAGAGAAAAAGAAACAGTAGAAGTGCATGAACACTACGGCTTGTTGCCACGTATTTTGATTGTAATCGAAAAAAAAGAAACACTTTCTGTGTATTTCAATCAATGATTGAAATCAAACCGCACAATAACAATCTTCTCACTTTCGTTTCTTTTTTTTTCATTTTTTCTCGGACATGAGCAAAAAAAACAATAAAAAAACGCACGTACAGAAAAGAAATTGGAAAGAATTGTCATTCGATGAGACGACAGACCGTCTTAAAAAATAAACTATCAAAAAAATAATGGCAAACCAGAGAAGCACCGATCGATAGAAATATTCTTAATCTGATTTTTTTTATCAACTTTCTTTATTTGTTCTGCTGCTTGAATACAGAGGATCGAACGGTGAAAAATAACAAATAAAAATAGCGATAATAACCAGGTAGATTTTTACAAAATTTCTTCTCTAGCATAAATGTATATATATATATATATATCAGTTGTTTTGATTAAGACGAAGACGCCATATCATGTATCGAAACACGTACGAGATTAATTTTTTAACCTTGTTGCTTCGATTTTATTTTATTTTTTTCCCTTTAAATTTATAAGATGTAAAGCGAAGGAAAAAAGTTAGGTTTCAACTTTCAATCTTTTTTTTTCTCTGTACTAATCAACGTCTACATACTTATAAATGAATATATATATATATACGACTATTTGCGTGCAAGCTTAGCGGAAGCGACGCCTAATGATAATCCCTTCGTCTTTTACTTGCTGTCGTCACTTCGAACCATGTTCTGTGTATTTGATTTTGCTTTCTTAATGCTTTTTTCTCCATATTCTTTCTTCTTCTTCTTCTCTCTCTCTCTATGTGCTTTTTTCTTACGTCTCTACTTCTGTTACTCCCCACTTAACAATCAAATTTTTTCCTCTTCGTTGCCGGAAAAGAAACTTGTTGTTCACATTGATTGAATGTGATAAGAAGAAGAAAAAACGCATCATCAATTGCTCATCTTCCACGAGCAATCAGTGTAAATGTCTAACATTTCGTGTTCGCGAAGGTACTTGTAAGCTTCTAATTTAAGTCATAATTGTCTATTGCAATCATCATCATCACTTCCACATGTGTATATCAAGAAATAAGACAGAGAAAACAACAAAAGCAAAGGTCTTTGTCCATTATGCTGAGATATGCACACACACATATATGTATGTATGTATGTAGAAAAAATCACCTGTGCTCTAGGCTCTGTTTGATAGATGTAGGATGTCAAACAATTAGACATGTAGAAACAGACATCAATCGATCGATTGATAGAGAAAAGGAAAACTACACTGACAGCGATCTAGATAATTATACTGATAAGAAAAACCTTATGCAAAATGATGCCATTCAGCCTTAATGAGAAAGAGAAACAAACGAATGTTTAACTTTGGAAAACCTTCCGTTTTTCCTGTTATTATTATTATTATTATTGATCTTGTTGTTTTTGTTGTTGTTAGCATAGAGTAGGTTGATATTGAATTAGGGATCAAAGATGATATTATATATGTGCTCAGGTGTCAATTTCTTGGTTTTTTTCTCTCTTTTTTTGTGGTTTTTTCATGCTCATTCTCTCATATTTGTCATTTCTGGTTAGTTTATTCTCATTTCTGGTGCCATATATACATTAGTATTCACCAGTCGCTTTTGTCATTTTCTCATTTCATATTTTTTTTCTCGTATATATATATATATATATATATATTACACTTGTATAAATACGTGTCTATGCGCGTTTTGTTTAGTATGCGTATGTGTTTGAAAGGACCATTCGCGGCAATAGTGAGAAGATTTGTACCTTAACTGTTCGTTCTTCTCATCCGTTACATATGTGTACATGTGTATACATATGTAAAAAAAATATCAATTATAAGTCTATTACCGTTATGAGTATATGTTGTTGTTCATTTGTGAACGACGATACAACTTCGAAGGCGTCCCGTCTCGTCATCCGTGTAACATTTCTTCTTTTTTTTTAAATAATTTTACTCAATCAATATATATGATAGAAAAAAAAACAGAAAGATATTTCTTCATTTCCTTTTCAGGTAATAACATCTGGTGTAACACAAATTGAAAGTACATCGAATACTGTTTCGGACTCGACAGCACCATTATTAATCAATTCTGCACATTCAATTACTAATACAAGTGTTCCTTTAACAACAATATCAGTAACAGCACATAGTCCAATGTCTTCCGGTGTTGGCGAAACGGTGAACACATCGACACGTTCAGTATCAATTGAATCAACTACACGAGCTCGTTCGAATGTTCGAGATACGTCACCCTATTCATCATATTCATTATTAAATCAATCAACAAATGCCCAAGTAACTGATAATCTACGTGTTCAACATCAACGTGAAAAACAAGAATTATCGGAATTAAACGATCGTTTTCGAGGTTATCTCGATCGTGTTAAAGTTCTCGAAAATAAAAATGCGAAATTAACTGGTCAACTCGACGATGTCACCAAAGCATGGGGTTCATCGTCTCAAGCGATCATATCTCAATATTCAGCACCATTGGATCGTCTTCGACAAGAACTCAACGAAAGCATGGTCGACGAAGCCGATCTACAAACACGTTTACGTCGTTCACATTATACAATCGATAATTATCGTTCATTACTCAATGATGAACGAGCTTGGAATGATCGTCAACAAGAAAAACGTGAACAATTGAAATTAGAATACGAGCATTCATGTGCTGAATTAGATGCTTTACAAAAATCGTACAAACAAGTCGAAGATCAATTGAAAACTTTACTTAAACAACGAGATGATTATCTTCAAGAAATCGAACAATTAAATGAACAATCTTATAAAGCAACAATCGATCGAATTAAATTAGATTTACAAGTTCAAACACTTCGAGAAGAAATACCATTTCTCAATGATATTCATGCACATTTAATCAGTGAATTCGAACAATTAAAACCAAGTAATGGTATTGATACACAATTATTCTATCGACAAGAATTAGAAAAAGCTATTCGTGATATTCGTCGAGATTTTGAAACATTACATTCGGCACAACGAAAAGAAATGGAAGATTATTATAATGTTAAGATTGAAGAAATTCAAAATGATGCCAAGAAACTTCTACCATTACAATCTCGACAAGATGAATTATTGAAAATGGCCGAACAAATCAAGGCAGCGAAATTCGAATTAAACGATTCGCAGAAATCATTGATCAACGAAAAAGAAAAATTCAAAGATTTACAAGATCGTCTTGGCAAACTCGAAGAAGAATATAATTACGTTCGTGAACAACGAAATGATGCTAATGATGCTATTAACAAAGATCTATTGGATGCACAAGAACGTATTCAACAATTAACAGGAGAAATCGATACGATCTTACGAAGTAACATTACATTGGAATCGGAAATCAATGTCTATCGACGATTATTGGATAGTGAAACAAAACGTCTTTCACAACAACCCGTCGAACCAGTTCAATCGCCTGAACCAGCACCACCTTCATTCGGTAGTGAACTCGGCAAAGTTTTCAATAAAAAAATCAAAAAAGGTCCCATTGCTATCAAAGATTGTTCACCTGATGGCAAATGTATTACATTAGAAAATAGTTCAACTGATAAAGATGTTGATGTTTCAAATTGGGTATTAAAACGACGTGTTGAAGGTTCAGCAGAAATCGCCTATACAATTCCATTTGGCTTGACAATGAAACACGGTAGTGAATTGAAAATCTTTGCTCGTAGTGCACAAAATGCACATCATCGACCACCATTACAAGTTGTTAATGATAAACTTGACTCGTGGGGTATGGGAACGGAATGTGAAACGAAATTATTCAACGAACAAGGAGAAGAAAAAGCTTCACATTCACAAAAAATTGTCTTTGGCTCGGAGACAACACGTAATTTACCTTAGTAAGTTTTGCATCTGTGAAAGTCAGATAATAGATCGAATGCTCCTTAACTCACCTACTACCTAATTTTTGTTTGAGTAAATCAATTAATAAAACAATTTCTGATTTAGCAATCTGAATTGGCCTCAGTGTAAGTGAAATATTTCTTTGCGGACAAACGACACTCCTCCTCATCTTTCTCTCTCTCTCTCTCTGTTCAATGGCGGCGGCGGGGCGCGATTTTCATTTTGCTTCTATTCGCATGGAAAAGTTCAATCTTTTGCATGAAAACAAAACTTTATCCAAACAAAAATATATCAATTGTTCTTTTGATTTTTTTTAGGAATTTAATGACAAGAGAAAATAATGAAGAAGAGCGAGTGACTAAATATCATGACGGCACGATTTTAAATTTCGAACATATTTATCTTTGCTCTATTTATTAAAACGATATGTGTAGAGAAGATTTTATTTGATTTGATTTCTTTTGTCTTTTGTCTTTGTAAATAAGAATGAAATTGTTTTTTTTTAAATCAAAATGATAATCATCAACAACGACGACGACCAATTCGAATATTTAACAAAACAATACATTCTTTTTTCTGTCTCGCTTTTTTTGTCTTTGAATCTGCTTCTTCTCTTTTTTTTCGTCTTTTGTCTCTTTATAGTAGTTGAATTTAATGATTTATCATCTTATATAATTTTGTTCATTGTGGCAGAATAGTTTTTCAATTTCTCTCTTTCTCTCTCTTCTTTATCTGTTATTTTAATTTTGGCTGCTTGCTTTCTCGTCTTGCTGTATCTCTTTTCTTCTTCTTCTTCTTCTTTCTCTCTTTTTTTTCTCTCTCTTGTTTGTTATATTAGTGAGGGTTATCAATGTCCCTCTTTTTGAATTTCCCAGGCCTCTTATCAACATTGTTCACTCGCGCGCTGATTTCTTCTTCTTTTACCAAAATAAAATTCATAAAGTTTAATAAATTAATATTATCGAATTTTTCTATTCATATTTTGTTTGGCGATGATTGATGTGTCTAAAAGTCCAGATTAAAGATTAAAAAGAAAAAAAGCAAAAATGAAATTGAAAAAATGTGAACGTGTTCTTGCCGATTTATATCAAATAACGGTATTAATAATTCATACCGATGACATTGCCAATCTGTTATGTAAGAACGATTGCCTCGAAGAAAAACAATATTTGACATTTGAGCAGACTGAAGGCACTTCGTTGTGAAATTTTTAATTAAACACGATGGTTATAATACACCGCTGAAATTTTCTTGTTTTCTACTGTTAATCGATTCATATACGTCAAAAGAATATTTAACCGATCAAATATCTCAATGAGACGAAATCTGAGACGATTCATATACTCACTTCTGACATAAAAAAATAAATTGAAATCCAGTAATCCTCATATACAACAAAATATCGAGATAAATACTGACATATTCAATTCGTTTGTCGATTGTTATTTCTTCTTGCAGCATTATTCTAATGATGTAACAGGATAAATGTCAAAAAATACGACAACAACAAATTGTTCGATTGATCTATACTCTGTTTGAGAAAACATCAATCACATCATACGTCAGCTGTCATATTAAGCAAAAGGCATATTTATTCTTTTTCTCTCCCTCACTAATTATGCCTTAAACTGGTCTGTTTGAAAGTTCAAATGAAATTGTTGTCAAAAGTTTAAGACACCTTCGAATAGCGTAATTAAAGAAGCATGCGTGTCGATAAACGATAATCACAGATGTAAAAGAATGTTTCTTGTGTTTTCTGTCATGCTTGATCGCTAGTCAATCGATTTAAAGGCGTGTTCGATTTCCTTTTAACATCAAACAAGTGACCATCACCACCTCATTTTCAATAGCAAAGATCAAATAAGAAAATCATTAAATCACCGTGTTTTCGCAGAAAAGAGAACATATGTAGCTATGTATATATATATTCGTTGAACAAAACTATTTCTCTATCATTCAATATGATATCAAGACAAGAAGTTAACATTGTTCTCAACACACT
>ERZ778020.1941-NODE-1941-length-16197-cov-3.897844_pt1 | contig 16197 bp, 14 predicted proteins | sample MGYA00375750_ERZ778020 | MGnify/ENA primary metagenome ERZ778020 (study PRJEB29350, sample SAMN05389818) | bioreactor metagenome | isolation source: Ammonium sulfate bioreactor | place: South Africa: University of Cape Town | collected 2014-03-17 ...
ACAATGTTTGCCAATGCGATGCGCATCGGTCATCAGCGAAACAAATAAGACTTTCATTTCCGAGAAAAATTCACTTTTACTGTTAAGTGAATTAGAGCAAAAAAGATAATATCCGGATTAACTCCGTCCGATGTGCGTACGCATGACCAATGGTCACTGATCATTATTTTAGCCGATGATTGATCATCGTTGTTCGATGGCGTAACTTATTCTGCCATTAGTTTTATGATCATGTCTACCGACGTCTTTATATTATTGTCGGTAAATGAATATATTCAAACATAAATCTTGTTCTGTTGCTTTTGAGATAATTACACAGACTGATGAACATCTATCGTTCTCTCCTCCTCCTCCTCCTTCTTCTTTTTTAATCACAAGGATATACATACATCAAAATTAATGATCACTCAAACTCCCGACTGGTCACTTATCTTTTCTACACGTCGTTCCATCATTTTGATCGTGATAGCCAACGGCTGATCATGACCTTTTTCTTTGCTCTTCCCCATTCCTAGTCTATATCACAACTAAACAATAATGACGAACTCTCTCGTTTTTTTTTTCTATGTTGTTTTGACTCCTGGGAAATTCTTTCTGACCATGCCAAGTGACATTTTCCTAGTCTGTTGATACATTCCATCTATTTACATACTCCGAGTTATCATAATGAGCTATTGTATAAAAATGAACTGATATTACGTAAGTGATTAAGATAGTACGAATGTGTGTAATTGTCGAGCAAAAGGAGGAGAAGAAGAAGAAAAAGACATGTGTCTATATTCTCAACTATTGTACTGTTTACACATCTATACATCATATTGAGATCTCTCAGTCATTCACTTTTTCTCAATAGATATAAGTGTCTATTTAAACAACTGCTTACGCTGTTGATTATCTCAGCTAGACTCAAAGTGTCTCAAGGCAATTGGACAGAGAGAGGGCGAGAGAGAAAAAAAACGTAGATTCTTTTGAATCGGATCTTAGACAAGACGATTTTCTGGTTGACTGCATCAAACCACACTCACACACTTCTCCCCAGATTAATAATCAATAAGTCTCTTTTTCTTTTATTTCATCGTGTGCAGACAATCAGGCAACTTAATGCAGCACACATAGAAAGACGAACAAGGCAATGGAATCAAATTAACTAAAGTAACCACTACTCTCTGACTATCGTTTTGACCGGAGGGGAATGATAGACCGTTTTAATGAATCATGAAAGGTGCTTGTATTCTTATCGTTCGTCATTATTTTCTACATAGACTAAATGAAATAATAATCAAACGAATCGAAGACAAAAGAAAAGAAAAGTCTCACATCTAACTTAATGATTCATTAGAAATTATATTAAAAAACGATAAGAACAAATCAATAGCTATCTTACTTGGTAAACTTAACATTGCTGGTTCACTTTCAAGTAGACCATAACGTGTAGATACGACACATGCATAAGCACCTGGTTGTGTATAAGCTGTATCACCAAATTGAAAAATACGTAATTGATTTCCATCCATTTCGATCATCGATGGATTGAATTCAATTCGTTGACCAATATAAGTCCAATAGGCAACGGAATCGAACGATGTATCGTTACTTTCACATGTTAAATGTACTTTCGATGATGAAAGTAAGACAGCAGATTGTGGACGTACATAAACTTGTGGTAAACAAACTGAATGAATGAAAACAAAAACAATAATTTAAAAAAAACAACGTTTGTGTATGTGTTGTAACTTACGAATTGTATTGAATATATAGAAGACGAGGAAATAGATCGATTTCATTGTGCATAGTATATTATAAATAAATCAAGCAAAAGAAAAACAAAGACATCTAAAATGATGCAAGATATAAAGTAACACAAAATGTTCATTAATGTGCATGGATGCATCATATGTTCAACAGAACAACACTAAGTAAGACTAGCATTAATCTCAAGATTTTAATGAGATCAGGTTATAGACGAGAATACCGACCGCCTACTGTCAGTCATTCAGTTTGTCGAAGAAACAGACAGTATGTAAGAAGAGATGAAGGGTGTTATTGTTGATAGTCATCGTCTTGTAATTATAAGACGAGTCGTAGACAATGATGGAAACATTGATAGAAAAAAAAAAGAAGACGAAAGGTGGCTAGTCTTGACAGATGGACTAAGCTATTTCAAGTAGTCATGATCATCATTTTTCTCTTCGATTGAACTTTTTCTTCAACGTACCGCCTATGAACTGTTCGGATCGATTCGAAGATAACTATCAATCTTCAATCGAACATGCAATTCGAAACAGTTGATATATATTCAAAACAAATCAAATGTGTGTGCGATATAGTCAATCAGAACGAAGAAATGTTAGCGGTTTAGAAAGATGAAAATCAAAAACACTTCAAACGTTTTCCACCCTATTAATCAAACACTAAAATCTGTTAAAATCATTTGAATTTAAAAGAAAAGTAACAAACCATACCGACTGATTTTTCTCTCTCGCTCGTAGTGATTTGTTTAAATCTAATCGATGAGTAGTTCGACTCACTTACTTTCTATTTTTGAGAGATTTTTATCTTCGAATGCAAAACAAAAGGAAGAAGAACATATGCGTTTTTTTCCTGAGATAATACGAAGAATGAATTTGTACGATTGCTAGACGATGATACGCATGTTGTTATTGACCACCGTCAATAATAAATGAACGTGAAAGTAAAAAAGCAAAAGAAATAACGTCGATGTTATATGATAGAGTAAATATTCGAGTGAACACGTCAATAATTTGATTGAATTCGACAGGCAGTCAGTTATACGAATAATAAAAAAATAATAGAACGATGGTGATGAACAAGTCCTTCGTTGTCGTCGTATATTCTTCGTCTTCTCGTCAATGTATATGTGTGCGTGTGTGTGTGCGTTGACCTGTTTTGACGCATTATAAGAGAAAGAAACGGAGAGAGAGAGAGAGAGAGAGAAAAATCGTTCGTTCGTTCATTCATTCGAACACTGTCGCTTCCATATAAACATAAAGAAAGAGGAGAATAAGCAACATTATGTTCTTCTCAATACAACGAAATGATCGATCAATCGATCGACAGTAGTTTATCTTCTCCTCTCTCTCTCTACTAGTCATTTTCTTCTCTTTCCTGCTATTCTTGTCTTCGATCTAACCGAATACGACATAATCAATTTCAAGACATATTTCCTTGAAAACGATTAGATTCGCCATAGGTACCACTTTCTTTTGTTAGTTTCAAGGATTTCAATACATATATACGTACTCATATTCTATTGGCACGTATGCAACGAGTGTGAAAAATGATTTCGATTAAGAAGATGCAGAAAAAGGAAAAAATAATGAATTTTCATGTTCGTCGATATTTTGATAGAAATTGACAGATATTATTGCATAATTCGAGCTAACAGCTTGATGCTGCGTCGTAACTCAAGAACGAATAGACATGTCAAACGATTAGAAATTATATTTAGTTGTTAATGAATGATGTAAGTTGTCAATTGAAAAGACGCGATAAGCAAAAAGAAAAACGGAGAATGGAAATGTCTGGCGTTTAGCACACATAGACATAGACACACACTTATACATACATACAGATGGGATAAGCCGATGAATGCTATTTATATGTGTGACGTAAGATAAAGAGAAGGATATGGATATTGTATTTAATCCGTTGAAAGAGTGAAAAGAAAACTAGAAAAACAAACAAGCGATTCATTATAGTTCATCAAATGTGATGTTTAATGCATTTATTTATGTTGTTATTCAAAGACAACAATGAACGTCTCCACCCCCCGTGGCCTACATTTTGTCCACATCAACGGTAAAGTAAATCACAATGGCTCTCAAGTCCCATTAACCCTGTACATACGCGATGACGGGAAAAGTTCAGCTGTCATATTAGAATGATCAATGGGAAGCTGTCGCCTCCTTCATTCCTCTACTCGTGCACTTGATATCGATTTACATATGGAGCATTAGACAGAGAAGAAAGAAATTAGTCTACTTCAAGGTTATTTCAAGTGGACACATACGTTCAATGTTCGTCAGATTGTGTTGTCACTCTTAGAGTATCAACAGATTTTTCTCTCTTTTCAAGTCTATCAACACATCGATCATCGTGGAAAAGTTTTTCTCGTTTTTCTTTGGGTAAAGAACAGATTAGAAGTGGAAAAAAAATATTTGATTACCTTGGCCGTTCATTTGTTCAGATTAACCTTGAAGTTATTTATTTAAACGAACAAAGGAAAATCCCCGAGATGAAAATGAAGAATTTAACAATAACAATAAAAATGAGCTTTCGATGTGAATAGGCTACTAGGCATCGATTTCGAAGATTGTTGAACTTTTCACTCGAATACACGAATTCACAAGTTCATTTCGAAATGATCTTCATTCTCAATAAAAAAAAAACAATTCAAGGCCTTGCAGCTCGTTCTAAATTGATGATGAAACATATTGAGAAAGAAAAGAGGGGAAAAAATCATTGTCTTAGATGAGATACTTCCGTTTATGACTCTTGTCATTCTTTTCTTTTTTCTTTTCAATGACTAACAATACCTTCATTTACTTACTTAAATAAAAGCGAAAAGGAATGTTGCCTCGAGCTTCATATAATTATATCAGCGGTGATTATCCGCTAAAATATTCGTTCAAATTTGATAAAAATATTCAAACATGCTGTGAAAAAGAATGGCAACTGTGCTACCTAACTCATCATTCGATCTCTTCCGTTGTTTCGTGCCGATTAAGGATAAAGAAAACAGGTGTTTGCAAAAGAAAGCCTTGATATTTGAAGCACATATGCTTGGAAATCAAAGTCAAAACGCTGAAGTTTGCCATTCATATAAACAAAATGGCATTCGAATTCATTTCTTTCGTTTTTTTTGTTCTCTGATCATAAATGACGTAATACTCCTCCTTAAATAAAAATGTTAAATCATTTCTACTGTTTTCTTTCTTCTAAACTTCATTTCTTTTTATTTAAATTTTCTTTTAACTCAAACAAAATGGCTTCCTAGCGACATGAAGCTGTTTCGCTTGATTGACATTCAAAAGTCTTCTCAAGATATTAGTTCGACGTAACTCGGTGGTAATAAAATTCGACTTATCATTCGATTTCGCCGACGAACACACAATAGACTCGATCATCCGACCGAACAATTTGCATTCTATTGTCAAATAACGAAGTTCATAGTCGAGGACAGAATGTCAAGTGATCGTTATAAACGATACACGAGCGTTTCTCTTGGGAGATAATCAACAAATAATACGCAAACGAACGAACGAAGAATGTCGATCTAATTGTTCACTTACACAATGTGACAGATCACGAAAAATTTATTAAACAGGTAAATTGATAAATGAGACAAAGATTGTCAAGTTTCGAATTACGTTATTTATTTATGAAAATCGATTGAATACAGTCTGTCTTATTCGAAATAAATTGCATGTCAAGAGGATGAGTAAGGGCAGATTTACATTCATTAATGATCCTACCTATATGATCATTGCATGTAATCAACAAGAGCCGGATGAGAGATAAACTAAACAAAAAAAAAGAACGGATACCAACGAAAATATTCTTCTCCTCTTCTACTTCTAATAAGAGAAACATGATCGACATGCAATGTTCACTTAAACAGAAAAGAATAATTACTCTAAAACTATGTACGATAAAAATTGATCGTGAATATAGCATATTTTACCTTGGACTATACTTAACTAATCGGCTATAGTAGTAGTAATAATGATAATTTACAGATGTTAGATGGAATGAAAATAGTACGAGGAAAAGAATGAAAAAAGGTCATTGTCGTTGAGCCTCGTTTTTTTTGTTGTTGTTTGCTCGTGAGAATATTCTTTTCTAACAATACGTGTATATATTGAAATACAACTTGATATGTTGAATAGAGAGAAGAAGAAGAAGAAAAATGTAGACATCTCTCTCTTTCTCTTGCTCCGTTGTGAATATTTCCACACGCGCAATGAACTAACGATCAATTAGAAATGATTAGTTGACTGATAGAATAGTTGACGAATGAAGACAGTCACGCACATATACATATTCCAAGTGTGAGACATGTTTGAGAACTGTTCGATGACAATGAACATCAGATTTATTCATATGATTAAAATCTACAGAGATTAAGATAAATTTCTCATGTCCTTCAAATAAAAACAGTTTCATAGATGAGATTATGAGAAATATATATATAGATTTGGATTCTTTGAATCTTCGATTTCATCGGCAGAGAAATAAACCTTGAAACAAAATTGAATTTCGATTATCTTTATACTTGATTATTGATTAGAAATATGAAAATTGAAACGCTGTTTATTTGTGTGATCAAGCGAAACTAATCAAGATTTACAAAGCTTGTCGGACGTATCTAATTACATCATTGAGCGTACGACTGAAACATTTTGTCACATTTTAATAAAATGATAAACTAATCGAAAAAGAATTTGTTCGCCTTGAGATTAAAAACGCGTGCTAAAATAATTACAATACAAATGTGAAATATTGCTGTTTGATTATGGGTTAGTCGATTGTGAGAATATAGCCTATGGGCGATATTTGAAAAAAACACAAAATGTCGTTCGTATTTATTCATCGAGTCATATACACGTATGTGATTTTGTACAAATAGGAAAATTTATCATTTCAACTCTGTGATCTTCTTGCCGATATATAATGCGTCGAAGATCGAATGTGTCAGTGATTAGGCCCTCGAGGCTATTCGAATGACAATAACCTTTCGCTTGAGTAAATTTCGTTCATATAATCATATATTCTCTTTGAACAACGAAAGATGAAATGAATCAAGGTGAGATTGACAAACGATATCGAATGTGTTTTTCTTTGCATAATGATTTCGAATGAACAAACACGACCTATGTGTGTTTTCTTTTTGTTTACAGAATGAAATGAGATATGGAAAGGAATGTTGAATCACTGTTTTTCATGACGTGTCCGAAGGGAAATCGAATCAATAATAGCAATAAAACTGTGTTCGTTATTGAAAGCACGAACTTCTATTTGCATAAAATGAAACAAAAAGAAAATAATCGAATTCGTTGAGGTGTTGAATGACGAGACCTACTAGTGTGACGGTATTTAACTTGATGGTGAAGGTATTGTTAAACATGATAAACCATGACAAGAATTTGTGTTGTTTATTATTTGAGCATTAAACGCTAGATTAAAGATCGTTGCCTTTGCGAATCTTTATGAAGCAGATGTCGTCGAATTATGCAACCCACAATTTGCTCTTCAATCAAATCAAGAAGAAGAGGATGGTGAATATCTTTAGCTTCTGAGTATGCATGCTCGAAGATGTGAAAATAAGCAATACCAAACTTACATTGTCCTATGAATTTAGTCGTTGATAAGATATCAATAGAAAAAGCCAAAACAAAGGCATTCATATCTCTATGTTGTTTTCAAAAATTCTGATGCAAGTTACAAACTCATAGGCAACCTGCTAATCGAAAAAGCCCATAGAGAAACCCGACCATGCAATGTCGTATTGCTGAGCTTGAATAAGTAGTCAAAATAATTCCGTTTCTGCCTTTTCTGTTCTAGAATATTGATACTTTGTGTTATTGTAATTTTTTGCATTTAAAGAAATCGTACATAGTTAGGACAACATATGGCTAGTAAATTAATGTTTCCAGAAATTCCACAACTGAAAGGTGTACAGGCTCTGTTAAGAACGATCGAACGTAAGTTGACAAATATACCGGATGATGCAGAATCCTTTGGTGAAAATTTATGTTTATTACGGGACAACGTTTCTAATTTATTCAATAAACACCATTCTCTTTTTACACAAACTCCTTTGGAAGATCGTCGAAGATTAATTGGGATTATTAATGAAATGGTGGAAAAGATGTCGACAATGAAGGATGAAGGCATCCCTCAAGACGATTGGTTAAAATATAAAGAAGAATACGGAAAAGCAATAGAAGATGAATGGAAAACTTTCAAAGAACAACTAGAGAATTTTCAATGGTTATGCACATACGAATTCAAACATTGGGATCAATTACCGTTGAAATTTGCGCAAACCAGTGTTATGACTCTTAACTATATAAATGATCTCGAAGAAGAACTTCGTACAATAATGGAACGTATTGATAATGAGCTTAAGAACAAATCCGATTGTATATTTGAGAAAGAGCGCGAAATTTTGAGAGCGCCTCGTCGCGAGGTCGTTTTGACATGTTTGGGTGGTTTGAAATCAACGAAGAGCAGTTTTATCAATTTCCTGCTAAACAAACCTATTTGTCCAACAGGCAACGCCGAAGCTACTGCCCGTTTAACAAAAATTCAATATGGAGATAAATTAAGCGTTTCTTTAAAGCGCCACAACAGAGCAGAATTAGAAACACATGAATGTCAAAACTTCGATGAAATAAATAAGAAATTAGTTGAATTAGTGAAATTTGTAGATGATAGAAAGGAAGCATGTCAAGATGAGGTTATTGTACAACTTCCAATAGAAGAACTCAAGGGTATTCAATTATGGGATGTTCCGGGTTTTGATGAAAACGATGCAATCGACGAACGAATCAAATCGATTCTGCAAGAGACTGACATTATTTTTGCGCTGATGCCACTACGTGAAGCTTTTCGCAAGACATTCGAATATTATATTCGGTTAGGTATTGGCAAAAATCTGGAGAAAGATGGGAATACACAAACAACTAACTCTTGTGAAAGTGTTGTTTGTTTTATTATTACTTGTATTGATCAATTTTGTATCGACGATCAAACACAGTTATCACGAGATATAGTGTTACAGCAGCTTCACGACAAACTGGAAGAAACCTTCGATATGAGACCTTCCGGATTCTCTGGAAGTAATGAATATAGAAATTCGAACCATTTTGTTTCCATGTGCACAGATGTGAAATTTAGCGTACGTGATCATCTCGAATGTCGAGAAGAATTTATGAAGAAATCGCCTAAATGGTACCAAGCAGCAATGATCGGTGTAGTCAAGCTTCGTCTTGATTGGTTACAATGCAATATTCAAAAAATCTTGGATTTTTACAATGCGGAAAGAGAAATGGAAAGATATGCAAAATCAATAACGAAAATACAGAAAGGTATTAAAAATATGAATGAAAAAATATTACAAGTGCTAAATAAAGAGCTTGAAGAAATGAAAGCCAATATTGATAAATCTCTTCAAGTTCATACAACAACAATGGCTCACAACCTCAACCAATATCAGGATATTACAACTGAGGATATCAGTGAAATGCAAGAAAATATTACATCAATGGTTAAAAAGGAATATGAGCTCTACTTCAATGAAATACAAGCTAAAATAACACAAGAGATCGCACAACATATTAGCCAGTTAGTTCTATCGACTGGGTCAACTTTACAGAACCGTCAACAGATGTTTCATATACTTCTGAATGCTAATGATATCGATCCATATAAGTTTAAAAATGGGCGATATAGGACTATTACACGGACAAGTCAGGGAGATTTCAGTAGGAAAATGTATGATGCTGCTATAGGTGGTGCCGGTGGTGGTGCGTTTGGTGGTTTAGTAACTGGTATAGTATTCGCTGCTATAACGGGTGGTACTGGTGTGATACTTCTTCCTTTAGTTGTAGGTGCAGGTGCTGCATTTAGCACATCTATATGCACGATAGCTACAGCCGCGACCGAGTCAGCAAAACGTTTGCATACTTATGTGGCATGTAAGCTACGTGAAAGACAACTTCAAAAAGATACAAATGATTATTCAAAACATGTCATAAATGATTCTTACAAAATTATTGTTCAAGGCGCACATGATTTTATATACAAATCTCTTACCAATAATTAAACAAAATCAAATGGAAAATTTGAGAACACGATTGGTTGATGGAATTAAAGAAAGAATGCGTTGTCTGAAACATGTGAAGCAGCTTTCACAGCTTCCGAAGATACTAGATTCTCATTTGCCTTCATTGAAAAAACTGTTTCTTGACATTTTAGACCGGGAATTTAGTCTGTTGCATCCTGATCCTGATGAATTACAAATTAATGAAAATGAACTATTAGGTCACAGTCACTTCAAAGTTTGGAAGGGATATCTGAGTGATATGATAGTTGCTGTCAAATCAATACCACTACATCAATTCAATTTGAACGAAATTCGTTATTTCAATGTACTTGAACATTCGAATATTGTAAGATATTATGGAATTAAAAAAATGGATGAGTTAAATTATTCAATTGTGATGGAATATTTCGATTGTACTCTACATGATTTTCTCAATTCGCGTGAAGAAAATCGACAACCATTTAATTCTCAAGAAATCGATGATATGTTGCGGCAGATCAATAATGGTTTACTTTTTATTCACAAAAATAAAATCGTGCATCGTGATATCAAACCAAGCAATATACTTGTTAAATATAAAACAGACATTTTAGAAAATACTATACGTTATGCTATTGCTGATTTTGGTTTGGCACATGTAGAACCTCGCTCGATCGTGGGAACACCTGGCTATATAGCGCCTGAGGTACTTAACAGTGAGCTAGGACCGACAACAGACCGAAGTGATGTTTACTCGTTTGGTGTTGTTATCAAAAACGTTTTGGACTATGTACCGAAAGAATCACGCAATGATCCTCTAATTAGCAAATGGGAAAACATTTGTAAAGAATGCATAAGCAAAACAATCCACCGACGACCAACATGCCAGCAGATCGAAGAGGGCCTCTAAAAAAAAAACTAATTCTAGCTTTATTTCTGTTCTCTATATACACATGCGACTTGATTTATTGTAAAATGACTTACAGAAAATTTTCTTTGAGTTCCTTTCTTTCTATAGTAAACGTTTTTAATCGCAACATAGAAATCAGAACTAATAGTAAATTGAGGACATTGTCAATATAAAAATCGATTAACTTGTATATAGAGACAAATACAAATCAATCTGATAATTTAGATGGACTTCAGGCGCGAAGTCTTAGTCGTTTCCCCCTTGTGCTACATACTGAAAGTAATGTGAAGATATTTTCATATAATTGGGTTTATTCGAAAGGTCGATGTCGAGCGACATCTTTCTAATTTTCAATCGAGATGAACCAAATCGAACAACTTGAAAAACTTCTTGTTAAGAATTAAAAAGTGAAAATGATTGAATAAAAAGTGCGAAATAAACATAAAAAGGAGGTGAATATAAGTAGTTATTTCATTGTATTACGATACAGTTCTCGAAATCATCTCAGGTAAATCATGGAAACATGGTTATTTATTTTATTTTCAAAGTGCAACACGCTGTTCTATTGCAAAATTTGCTATCATCAACGACAAGTTATTTTCATTTCAGATGTCGAATTCAGATATCTCACAGCCGATTGATGTCGATCTAACTCGTTCATCGAGCGGTGTATGGCTTGTAAAAATGCCGAAATATTTATCAAATGTTCTCGAAGAATACGGTGATGGCACTCTCAATGGCGATATTGGACGGTTAATTCGACGACCACAGACGACGACAACAACAACTAAAACAGCAAGTTCATCGGCAACTGGTGGCCGACAGAACGAGGTTATCTTCTCTCTCAATGATCAAATTATGGATCGACTTCGAGAGAAAAATCCGTCAAAAGATTTCAAACTTCCGCCACGTGAACATCAATTTTGTCTAACGAACATTTCCGATGGCGTTCTTCGAACAGTTTACACACGAACTACTCGTCCGAATTCGAACAATCCATTCGACGAACAGATCGCAGTGGTTGGCAAAGTTATGCAACGAGCAGAGGTTCGTCCGGTTGAAAACGATGAATATATGGCGTTGAAACGTAAACATTTCGAAGCATCTCAAGAGTCAACACGAAAAGCTGAGATTATTAAGAAGCAAGTCAATGCCTATCAGCCACGACGTGATCACGAAGAAAATCGAAATCGTCTTAAAGCCAAACGACAAGCTGGCAAACGTGTTCGAAGTGATGAAGATGTTGTTACCAATCGAATATTCAGTGCATTTGCTAAAAATCAGTATATTTCCATGGGTTCTTTGGAAACAATAACTCAACAACCGAAGACTTACCTTCATCAATTATTAAAACGATATTGTAACTACAATCATACCGTAAGAAGATTCGAGTTTGTTGTTTTTGCTCATTCAGTTTGAATTCTAGAAGCATACTTACGAACTGAAACCACAATTTACTCATTATGGAACTAATGACGGCGAGGGACAGGATGATGATGATGATGATGACGATGATGACGATGATGATTTTAAAGATGCGGACAATAATAATAATGCTTAATCTCTCTCTGATTGTTTCATAAATCAAGATGTAAATAAAAACACATCGGATATTTAGCTGTCCTTTTTTTTCTATTGCAGATATAAATTCTCATTCGAAAGAAAAAAAACTACAAACATGCCACCTGTGACAGGTAGTTCAACAACAAAGAAAACAACAACCACAAAGACAGCAACGAAAACAACCGGAGCTAGTGGAGCTGCTAAAAAAGGCAAAAAGAAGATCGCCGCCGCACCACTCAAGGCCAAAGTTGAATCAAAAAAACTTGTCAATCCACTCTATGAAAAACGACCGAAAAACTTCGGCATTGGTCAAGGTAAATCGAAGATGTTTAGTATCATTCGTTGAGCTTTTTCATTTCTGTGTGTGTGTGTTTGTAAAGACATTCAACCAAAACGTGACTTGACACGTTTTGTTAAATGGCCACATTATATTCGTCTTCAACGTCAACGAAGCGTTTTACTCAAACGTTTGAAAGTTCCACCACCAATCAATCAATTTACTCAAACGCTCGATAAACAAACATCGACACAATTATTTAAATTACTCGAAAAATATCGTCCCGAAACGAAACAAGAAAAGAAAAACCGTTTGAAACAACGTGCCGAAGAACAAGCAAAATCCGGCAAACCCGATAAACCAACCAAACGACCAAGCACTCTTCGTAGTGGAATGAATACCGTTACAAGTTTGATCGAGAAAAAGAAAGCTCAATTAGTCATCATCGCTCACGATGTCGAACCAATTGAACTTGTTCTTCATTTACCAACATTATGCCGTAAAATGGGTGTTCCATATTGCATTGTCAAAGGCAAAGCTCGTCTCGGACGATTAGTTCACTTGAAAACATGTTCATCATTGGCTTTAACTGATGTCAATGTTGATGACAAATCAGGCTTAGGCAAAATTGTTGAAGCTATCAAAACGAACTTCAATGATCGTTATGATGAATTACGTCGTCATTGGGGCGGTGGTGTTTTGGGTAATAAATCTCAAGCTCGTATCAATCGACTTGAACGTATTAAAGCTCGTGAAGCTGCTCATCAACGTACAGCTTAAGATTCGAGAATAAAACAAACAAATCAACAAGAAGTGATTTTTTTTCATTTGTTTTGTGTGTTGTTTGTTTTGATATAAAAAAAAAAAGTAATCGAAAACGAAACATCCGAATAAAAAGAATTATTCAATACACATAAACGATGAATTCTCTTTTTTTTTCTTAATTTATTTAGATATAAAATATAGAAAAAGAGATGTCGTCTGATGAGGAAGAACGAGAATTGAAAAAACATATTTTTAAAGAACCGATTGAGGTTCAAAAGGCTCGATTGGATCGTTTAATGAAAAATGTTGAAAAGCCTGTTTTTATACCGGAGAAAAAAGAAGCCAAACTGCCGAGAGCGTTTCAACCGCATGAATTCGTACGAAATGTTATGGGTAAGTGATATCAACGATTTTTTCTTTGAATCGATTTTGTTTTTTGATTTAGGTGCAAGTGCGGGTGCTGGTTCGGGTGAATTCGATATTTATCGTGGCTGTCGACGACGTCAAATTATTCGAGAAGCATATTTAAGTCGTGTAGCAAAAGAAGTTCGTTTTTGATAGAATGGAATTTGATTTTGAAATGATTTTGAAACTTTTTCAGAAAGAAGAAAATGAAAAATGGGAACAAAAAATTGAAGAAAATAAGAAAAAAGCCGAAGGTCAAACAGCTAAACGACGACAAAAACGGTTGGTTTTCATGTCAAATAGAATTTTTGTTTATTTTTTTTTGGTTTATTTAGTCTTAAACGTAAACAACGATCGAACAATAAGAAGAAACCAAATGGAAACAAGGCGGATGATTCGGATGAAAGTGATTCATCGTCTGATAGCAAAAGTGAAGACGAAGAAAAAGAAACAACCACCACCACCACCGAAGAGAAACAACCAGAAAAAGCGCCAACACCTCCACCTCCAGCACCAATTCAAAAACAATCGCATGAAAAAGCTGACATTCGACAACATCTCAGACATAGAAAATCGAATTCCAGCGATGATGAACAAACGGAAACGACGAATTAATTTCAATATTCTCTTTTTTTTTGCTTTGTCTGTGTACTATAAATCTATGTATTGTTAAATAAAGAAAACACGATCTTTGTTTTTTTTTCTTGCTGCAAGCAGAACTCGAGCATACACATTCATATCCAATCAATTTCCTAATCTATTTTTTAATTGAAAGAAAAACAATCAGGAACATATTTTCTTTGTAAATCTAGGTCAGTAATTACTATCAGTTCGATTAGATTCTCAGAGTAAATCCATTCGTGCGCAAAAACAAACAGGTTCCCGAATGATGTATAAATACATTTAGGTATCTCGTATTTTTATTTCATTTGCTACGAGAGAATCTAGTAGAAGTCATTTGCATTACTATGGCGAATACACGAGAAAGAAGTCTTGTTCTAGTTAAACAAGATGGTGTTCAACGAGGTCTTATCGGCGAAGTTATTCGACGATTTGAAAATCGAGGTTTCAAACTTCTTGCACTCAAATTTGTTCAAGTAAGTTACTCGAAATATTTACACAAAAAAAAAGATCCCCATCGTTTGATTGTGATATTCATTAGCCAACACGTGCTCTACTTGAAAGTCATTATGAAGAACATAAAGGTAAATTGATATTCATGAACGTGTTTTTTTTTCTATTAGATTTTTAGGAAAACCTTTCTATGAATCACTTTTGACTTATGGTACTTCGGGACCTGCTGTTGCAATGGTTTGGGAAGGTCATGGTGTGGTCACTGCTGGACGTAGTATTCTTGGAGCAACAGATCCAATTAAAGCTCAACCGGGTACAATTCGTGGTGATTATGCAACTGCTACGGGCCGGTAGATTTCCTAAGATCGAATTCGATACATATTTTAACTATTTGCATACTTTTTTTTTAGTAATGTTGTTCATGGTAGTGATTCAGAAAAGGCAGCTAAACGTGAAGTTGATCTCTGGTTTCGACCTGAAGAAATTGTCGCATGGCACCGAGCTGGCGCTCAACATTTACATGATAAATACACCAATGAACAATAGATTCTTATCATTAAACTTTGACATTTAGAATTATATTTTCCCCCGCTATAATACGTAGATTATTCAATAGAAAACATAGAAATAAATATCTATAGTATTCAAAAGACTTTTGCATTACAGGCGGTTATATATACTACTAATCGTTTCTCTTCGCTTCATTTTCAATATATGATTGACAGCGTTGAGGATTGATTTCTCTTCGTTCACGCCTATCTACTTTATCCATAGTGATATCAAGATTTATAAGTGGAAAAGAAATAATTAAAAACGAGCAGTCATGCACAGAAATTGTATACCTGACTTTTTTCAATTAACTGTATATTTTTCTCAATGTTTAAAACGACCAATGTCACATGTTTTTTCTACATTCAACATTAGAATATCACGAACAATTCAAAACACATTGTTCTTCCTATAAATTAACAATTTCAATGGTTTTGTTGTCGAATATCTATGCTAGGAGAAAATCAAATCTCCTAAAATGTGCTGTTCTTTTACATATATTAGTTATTACTTACATTGTTGCTAGTGTTCGTATATATTCCGCCAAATTATCTCTATACAGACAAAAACAGACGAATTCGTTATCCGTATTTTATCGCCATGCAACTAAAGACAGAAATTCTTCATATCCTTTCATTAGTGGTGATACATTTCGAGCATTTGCTGATCATATATATGATGAAACACAAAATAAAACATTCTCAAATGTTAGTTATGGTGATGTGATTTTTGTTAAACCTGATACGCTGAAAGGATTTTTTTCTCATGTTTATCCTTTGATTAATACTTCGATTATTCTTGTTACACATAACAGTGATAAATCTG
>ERZ778020.1944-NODE-1944-length-16176-cov-4.322188_pt1 | contig 16176 bp, 20 predicted proteins | sample MGYA00375750_ERZ778020 | MGnify/ENA primary metagenome ERZ778020 (study PRJEB29350, sample SAMN05389818) | bioreactor metagenome | isolation source: Ammonium sulfate bioreactor | place: South Africa: University of Cape Town | collected 2014-03-17 ...
CAAAACAACTTACTAAATATTCGAATTTGGCATCGGCATATTTTTCAATAGTTAATTTCGTATCTGGAATGGCTTTTGTCAAATAAGTATTCAAATCAGCAATCATCTAAAACATCGAATTATTTTCCATGTCAAACTAAAACAAAAACGATTCCTACAGGTTTAACGGTTCGTAATAAAGTTATTGCATGTCGATCGATTTGTCGATGAGCTTCACCGAACTTTGTAAACGCTTCCGATGCTTTAAATTGCGGTTCACGTGCGCCGATACTTGCAAATGCATCGCCAAAATTACGATGCGTATGTGCTAATTCGAATATTGCTTTGAGAACAGCACGCGTATGTTCAATCAAACCACGATACAGTTCAGATGTTCGTTCGAGTTCATCTAATTTCTTTATCAAACCGTCTAAATACGCAGAAATTATATTTTCAATCTCGATTTTTACGTTATGTTTTACCATTGCATAAAATGGCTCGACTAAGTCCAAGAGCGTCTGCAGTTGTCGAACTCATTGTATCGACGATTCGATGTTTCATTTTTTTGAGAACTAAATATCAGTGAATTTGTTATTAAAAATAAAACTCGGATAAACAAACAAACAAACCGATGTCTAATGTTTTTCCTTCTTTGGGTTGTGCATGTAATTTATTATAATGTATTGCCACTTCATTCTGTAAAACGATTCAACACAAGATTTAACAGATGAAAATCAAATTTTCGGTACTTTGCAGTTTTGAATTAGTTTGGCTACTTCGACTTTCGTTCGTCCTTTGACTGATTTGCCATTGACAGATATCAATTCATCGCCTAAATTTCAGTTTCAAATAGTTTCTTTGCAAATTAAAACTCAAGTTTTCAACCTGCTGCCAGAGATCCATCGCGAGATGCTGGTGTATTATCGAATATTTGCACAATATACAAACACGGACAAAGTGGAGCTCCACCACCAATACTAATTCCAACTAAATTCTGAGCGTCTTTTATTAATGTACATGTTCCAGATGTCAACGTCATTCCACTAAAATAAATCATTTCAAAGAAGAAAAAAAAAGAAATAATATATAAATCTTCAGTCGATTAGCTAGCTTACAGCGTATCTTCTTCTAAATCACCGTATTCCATGATGAAATCTTGGAAAATATCGATAGTATTTCGAATATTCTAAAAATCAAGAGAATACGATAAAACAAAATAATAAATAATCATCATCAACTAAACCAGCGAGCGAACGAGCGTGCATATTATCGGGTTTGTATTGGATAAAAGAAAAGCAACAGATGTCACTTGTTATTAATAGTCAAATAGTTTATTTTTTTCAGTTTTATTGAATCAGACAAAAAAAGGACTACGTCTATGTTTTGTTTTAGTAAACTATAATTCGATCGATGGCTGCTGTATAATCATTTCGATTGTAGATACGAAGAGAATTGAACCCTTGACAGAGAGTTAGAAGAATCGATACAGAAGCAATCGGTTGATTAGGTAACATCGCAGGAAAAGTGATGTTTGTTGAAGTGAGTTCATTGTTGAGAGAAAGTTGAGCGTACCGTTGACGATCAGTTAGATAATAGAAAATAATGGTTGTTAAACCACCATTTGTACTTGAAATTTGTTCAATAATAAGCTCATTTGCAAAACCGATGTTGGTCACTTTTCGTTCACCAGAACAAACTGAACATGTTTGAATACTTGAGGAAATAAATGTATTTGTTAGAGATTCAGCTTCATAGTTCGTTGCTGTGATTAAAGATCGATTTTGAACAGGTGCATTTGTATTTATGAGACAAGATCTTTTCGACATCGTTGTTGTTGTGAGATCCATACTTGAGAGAATTTGATCTGGTAGAATGTAGATTCGTTCAGTGAATAATAATTGAACTAGAAAATGTGAATAATGAGAGTAAAAAAATGAAATTATATTTATTGAATGTTTTACAAGTATCAAGTGGTACGTCTAGACTATGAAATGTTCGTGCAAAAACTGTTTCTTTCATATTATTTTGACATTTCTTTGCACATTCGAGTGCATAGCGAAGTTTCAGTGTAATCATTAATTGATTTGTTGAGTTAATATGTGTTCCAATTCCGGGTTGCATGATGGTTATTATTGTTTTATTATTATGATCGAGAGTTATAGGGGATGCTACCTAAGTAGAACAATCAATTTATTATTAACAGTTTAATTTAATTTAATTTATTTTTACGAGCAAATTTTTTGATGGTGAAACTTGACGAACAATATAGGCATCAGTGACAGAAACACTTGTTTTTCGAGTAAATTTCTTTTCGTTAAGTTGTTCTTGAAGCTAAATAAAAGATTTATGGATTTGAATTTTTGATAGAGAAATCAAACCAAATTTTGAAGAATATTTAGTTTATCGAAATCGAGTTCATCTACGACATAACTCCAATTCATTGGTGAAATTGATAATCGATCTGGTAGATTGTACATAAGTAGAAGAACATCACTTTGAACTGAAATTAAAACAGAAAAAAGAAGATATTTGATTCGATATTATTTCTTTTCCTTATCTAACTTTGATATTTCGTTTGAGTCTCGTCGGTCGCTGAAAATATTGGTAGAAATGTAAATGTAATCAGTGCTGCAACAATAACGAAAATAAATAATGTGCAGCAAATACTTAGATAAACCATAGGATTTAATCGACGGAAACTAAATAGATAAGAGTGTTTTGTTTTATGATCGAAAAGAAAGAATTTTCGTTTACAATCGACGATTGAGTGGTGTTCCTCCCGTCGAACATTCTAACGAGACCTCGTGTCCTAGCGGCATTTGAATCTTGCAAATGAATGAAATGAGAAGAAGAAGAAGAAGAAGAAGAAGAAGAACGATCTCGAATACGACAGTACTTTAACTCAATCCTCGATCATATATGAATAATATAAAAGAGAGAATAATAGATAATATTATTCGATGGATATGATTTCATTTGTTGTTAGAACGACATGCAACTGGATACGATTTCATCTGCATCAGTTTTCAAGATTATTGAATTTTTTTTATATTGTAAAGAAAATCACAATCAGGTATTTCCATTATTTGTATTGTTATGAAATGCTCTGTTTTTAAACTTGAATAAATATCTTTATCTGTGACAATGTATAGGTGTATCCACCAGAAATAAAAGCAAAATTTATTGTCTGGAAAAAGAAGAGAGTGAAAGAGAACAGAATATGTTTTCAACTTAACAAAAAAACCGAAAATAAAATAGAAAAAACAACAGTACAAGCAATACTGATATTCAGTCCGATGGAAGAATACCAATGTGCATATGCAAATGCATTGTCAATAATAAATCGTTGATTGAATAGCTGTTCATATATATATATATATATATATAAGGAATAAGCCGAGTGCTTTGTAATTATATCGATAATGAGATCATCTAAACATGTGAACACAATCCAACTAATGATGAAATGAATTTTGTACCATCTTTTACGGTGTTTGATAACCCAGGTGATTCAATCCGACCCCAGGGCGATCAATACGGCCGCCATGACGGTACAAAACGATAGTATATACGGCCTTTTTACAGTAAATCACGACTGTTTACGACCGTGCTAATTCGATCTGGGATATCTTCGATACAAGTATTTGATCGAGGAGTACAGTAAATTTTTCTTCCGATGAATGATTCATTCAGTAAAACCATATTAGTAAACTTTATTCGTATGCTGAAACTTTATTAAGAAGGTTGTTTTATAATCGAAAAACAATAACTTGAACTAAAAAAAACTTTGTCCAATGAGACTTTTCTTCAATTCTTCGCTTTATTTTTCAATTTTGATATTCACTAAATTTTTAGTTGATTGCTTTTAAACTTCAATAAATATCAATATCTATGACAATATATATTTTATATAATTCATCACGAACATGTATCGATCATTGAAAGTCTTGGAAGGGAGAAAAAAAGTTACAATAAAAAAAAGAAAGAAAGAAAATTCACACAGCGTAAATCGTTGGAGTTTTGTTTTTTTTCTTCGCTTATTTTAGAGACAGTAGACAGAGGGAAAAGAAGACATTAACTGCCAATCACAGAAAATTGTAATAAGTTGAATAGTATTGCACAGAGAAAGAAAAAATTCCAAAACAGACACATTAAATGGTCAGTCAAAAGAAAAGTATCGATGGTCTTCTATTCACCTGCACTTGCATGACTACGTTTTCGATGAATAACATAAGGACCGTTGAGTGTGGGCGACATCGAACCACTGCGATTTGTTTTCTCATTTGAGTCCTCTCGAACAAAAACAGGAATTTTTGGGTTTATCACCGTATTGAGTAGAATAAGAAATGCACGCGAAGGTAATAAACCTTTGATAAATGGAATTAAATAATAAGAACGTGGAACACAAACTATCTTTCGATTGATCTAAATTATAACGAAAAGAAATACTAGGTTTTTTTTCTCTTGTTGAATAAACTAAATGAGTGCAAACCAGAATAGCATGCATAATCTTTTTCGATGCATAATCAAGTGTTAACGGAGGAATAATTGGATTGAAACGTTTTTTAGCTAGCTGATATAGATGCGTGGAAAGATAATGAGACACAGCTGATGTTGTGTAAATACCATCATAACCTCCTGTATTTCAATGTTGAATTTATTATCTTTTGTGCTGAAAGATCTTTTTACCTAGAGTTAATTCATGATCGATACTTTCCATGAGACCAACAAGACCAAATTTTGCTGTGCAAATATCCGAAAAATTACCCAAACCACAAACAGCAGTCGAACCAAACATAGTAATAATATGACCATGATTACGTTTCATCATTGACGGAAGAATCTGTCGAATTAACTACATGACAGAAAAAAGAACATATTTCGAATGATTGTTATGATTTTCTAGCAAACAACGTATTTTACCCAATAAGCTGCAAATAAATCTACGCTTAGGGTTCTAGTGAATTCTTCTTCAGTCATATCAACAATTGATTTCGATGTCAAAGTTGCCGCTAAAGACAAAACAAAAATAGATCCGATTTCATAAATTTACAAAACACAAACCATTATTCACAAGCATAGTAATTTCTCCTACATCTCTCTGAACTTTATCCACTAACGCATTTACTTCATCTTGTTTTCCAATATCACATTGATATGAAAATACACGTTTTTCATTATTATTCATTGGTACTTCTTTTGATATTAATTCCACTGTTTGTGCATTCGATGTTTCATTGATATCGCAAAGTATAACTATAGCACCTCGTTTAGCAAACAAAACCGCCATTTGTTGACCTTAATTAAAAAGAAAAGTTTTAACACAAACTACAGAATCAATCAAATATTTACCTAATCCATTTCCAGCACCAGTTATAAGTACGATTTCATTTCGAATATTTTTTTCTGTTATCGAAAAAACATATTGACTAATAGATTGAATAATAACATGAAGTATTTCGATAATAACTCCAATAAAATATTTCAAACTTTTAACGTATGACCACATTTTTACCAAAAACACATCTAAAAAAGGTAGTCAATCTATTAACACACCATTAATTTCTATTGTACACAGCAAAGAAAAAAAAGAATACTGAGAGAGAGAGAGAGAGAGAGAGAGAGTGATGAAAGTGAGAAGCTATTTATCACAGCAAACGAGAAGAAAGAAAAAGAGTGATGAAGAGACAAAAAGAAGTAGTATAACTGTTATGTTTATTCATTCGTTCGACACTGGTTGACGGCATAGTGGACAAGTTGTATGCTCACTATTGCATAACCAATTGAATAAACATTTGCGATGAAAATGATGCAAACATGGTAATGTACATATATATACATTATGAACATATTTTTCAAGACATATTGAACATTGATATATTTCACTACTGTTCATTTCAATGAGACAATTGTTATTTTCATCCGATTCACTTGTATAGCAATTATCTTCAAGTTTAGTCATACGACGATGCATAGACGGTTTTTTAAAAGTTGAATTTTGTTCATTGAGATCAGTTGGCTGTTCTAAATCGATATCTGAATAATATTCGCTAGCACCTTGAGTTGTCTTTCGTCGACGAATAGTAAAACGCCATATAGGCAGACGATTGAAATCGATTCGCGTTCGTGTCGAAAGAATTTCATTCGAATTTAAACTTAACAATGAATGTTGATGTAACCAAAGACTGTCAGGAGAAAAATATTGTAGAAATGTATAATTCATATGTTCATTTGGACTTTGATCAGAAAAAAGAATACAGAGAATATACTGCCAAATATTTGAGCATAAACTATGAATTTGATCGATCAGTCGAATATTATGTGCAAACTAAAAGTGAAAAAAATCGATATATATATCTGCATAACTCGAACATAAAAAGCCTTGTGTTCAGATAACTTTGTCTTCTATCTCAAACTTGACCTAAATATGGGATGAATTCACGTGTAGATATTCAAATCTTATCTTTTCGAGTACAAAGAACACGTTTATACCACATGTAAACTCTTCGCTGATCGTTTTTTCACTTACATCATATGTTAATCGTCCAAATTGTTTTTTTAAATACCATCGAAACGAAAGACCCAAGAGAATATGTAAACCAATCATCATAGGATATAAAATCCATTTGGACATCGTCGAATAAACAAGAAAATCTGTTCGAATTAAAGTTAACATATTCGAATTAACTGAATATTGCATAAGATTAAATGAAATCATTTGAAGAATAGAATCGATCAGTTCACCTGATAAATAATTGACAATTATTGAACAAAATATACCTGAGATAAAATTCAAAATAAAAATTTTCTTCCAAAATATAATCGATTGAAGAAAATAAATTTCATAGAAAAAATAAATATTCATCAAACTAAACCAAAATGTTATTAATGTTTGATAATTAATTGTTAAACATGCAAGAAAACTGTTCAATGAACGATAGGAATACAATTCATGACGAAGATTTCGATTATTATAAATATATGTTTGTCTCGAAGAATTCTCAAATGAAAATTCGATTTGAAAAGTTTCATTCGATTGAATTTCATAATGAAAATTAATCATCGAACCATAACGATACAATAAAGTGAAATAATAGATTGGTACAGTCGAATGTGATGGAAATCGAAACTGTAGAATCGATCGTTTTTCATTTGGTAATTCGATCCAATCGAAATGTTTATTCACATGATTTTCTAATGTTTTACAGAGCCATTTGAGAATATATTGATAGTTAAAATGTTCGATTGAATAAATATCAAAATGATTGATATTTGTCGAACGTCGATTAATTAATGGAATCAACAAAACAAATCGTTCGTTGGTTAATGATCGACAAAGATTCGAATATCGATAGACGACGTTCAATTGTTTGCCAATGATCAAATGAAAGATAGACTAATGATTGGCGACGTTTTTCATTAGGAATCATATGAATAAACCTAGAAGAATACGTCGAATTGATTAGAAATTGAAGATTTTCGTTTCTTTTTTTTTTACCAAATTGTATCTTTACAATCATCGACAAAATCAAGTAATTGTTTGTACGATGAAAATCTTGTTGTCTGTCGTTTACTTTGATCTTCAGTCGGTTCGAATAATTCAGACTGTCGAACAGAACCTAAATACAATATAAGTTTCGAACTGGATTTTGTTCATCGTGAGAATTATTTTCGTTTACCTGTCCGTTCAACAAGTTTAATCAGATCGTTTTTTTCTCGAATATTTACAAATGAAATTCCTCGTAAATTCAAAATCTTCTGCAATTGTTTAATAGGTAATTTGTCAATAGATGCAAATTCTTGTAAATTTTCCTGAGATGTTGTCGTCGAATAAAACTCAAGCCAACGATTAAGTAGAAAAAACAACAGAAAATATAAACAAACAAATAAATATCTACTGATCATCTAAAGTAGAACAAGAGAATTCTTCATTTAAAAAAGAAAACAACAAATCAAGATCTGTATATACATTTTGAAATATATTTTTGTTTTTCTTCATAAAGAGTAGAAAATATGTCACAGAGAAGAAGAAGAAAACATTGGAGTGTAAGAGAAAGAGGTTGTATGACAAATAAAAGAATTTATTTTGAGCAACCATTTAGGAAAAAAAACAACAGATGATAAAGAAGGAAAAGAAGAAGAAATGAGAAATAAAAAGCATTTATCTTTCTATGTTTGTTTCGATTTTCGCTTCTATTTTATTCGTATACATATTTGTGTGTATTTTCCTCCTTGAAAAAGAAATCAATGTACAAAAAAAAAACATTATTATCAGAGATCAGATTCATCAAACATATAATATGTATATACGTGTGAAAAATTCTCAGACTAGACAGAAGATGAAGAAAAAACAAAGATAACAAGAATTATTTTCACTGTGATCATGCAGAAACAAAAAAATATATGTATGTATAGGCACTTGAAACACGAGAGAAGAAAAGAAAATTGGCTTGTTTGAAGTTGGATTTCTAATAATCTAAACAAATTATAAAAAAAAAGAAAGAAAAAGTATCTCTCTCTCTCTCGTTCTCTCAAATTCATTCTCGTTAGGATAATTTGGCTACAAGTAGAAAATGTTTCCGTTGAATCTGTTGTTGAGGTAGAATTGTCCATTGATCATCATCGATATTATAAATTTGAATAATCCAATGGAAATCTTTGTTTAAACATTGATTATTATCATCATTCATCAATAGATTTTGTTTTTCGACATCAGTTAAATTTGTTAAACAAACTAAACCACTAACGATTAAACGTCGATCGACCAGAACACATTGGCAATGATTGATATATGAATATGGCATCGATTGTCTCAACACGATTTCATTACGTACTAAATTAAAACGATAGATTTGTTTCGATTGCCAATAGACCAAATAGAGATCATCATCATGTGTAACAAGAGAAAATCGGCCGATATTGGCATTACGTGGTAACATATAGTAACCAGCCGATATGAGACAAGAATTGAGAGAATTTGAAATATCGAGTGATGAAGTCTAGAAAATAAAAATAAAACAAAATGTTGTCATGAGAGAAACGGAAATGTTTACTCGAGATAATTGTGTTTTATCTTGATTTTTTATTGATGTTGTATCTGATGTTAATTCATCATTTGATGATTGACTTTTAACTAATTGTCCGTTAGTTAATTCCGTATGTTGTTGCATTCGTAGTTTATATGTATGTAACATTTGTGTATCATTCCGATTCGATAGTAAAATCAATTGTCCCGTTGCAACTATCGGTTCACATTGATATGTCGGCACATTTTCGCCAAGACAAGTCCAAGTTTCCGTTGTTAAATCGAACATATCAACAGACCGACAAGAATTATTCGTCGATGATGAATTCGTTATGCCAAAAAACAACAAAACAACATTATGAAATAGTACACAGATATGTTGAGCACGTGGATACGGCAAACGTATGGATAACATTTGCCATTTTAATGTTGACAATGGCAAAATCCAAATACGATCACTTAATTCACCTGAACGTAGTTGTCCACCGAAAAGATACAATGTCGTATTGGTTGACACGCATGATATATGAGAATAGAGCTCGGGCAAACGACCGAGACGACGCCAACGTTGACGAAAAAAATCATAGGCATGCAAAAGACAATGAGATGATGATGATCGACGATGATCAGGCGATGGAGAACGAGAATGATGATGATGATTGGAATCGATATTACTAAAACATGAAAATAAATCATTTCGTTGCAACAGCAAAAAAAAACAATCAAATTAACATACTTATGATTTGCATTTGTTTCGTTTAATTGTAATTGTGCAGAGAATTTCTGATAGAATGTTACTATAGATTCATCTGTAGCTATGGAATTCGTTGTTTGTTGTTGTTGTTGTTCATCATCATCGTTATCTTCGTCATTTTCATCGTCACTCGAAAATAATTCAATAACAATCAAATGATGTCGAATCTGCGTACTTGGTCTAAACAAACGAACGATTTCGAATTCGAAAAAAAGAACAATCGAACGAGATCTATTTACCGAATAGGACCGAGTAAATCCGGAATGAAATTATTCGAATAAAAATCTTTCAATGTTCGTAAACAAGTCGGATATTTTTGTACTAATTTCTCATTACGCATCGAATTCGTTACAAAATCACTATCACTAATCGAATTCAAACGAATAAATTTAAATAAACTTTGAAAATATTGTTCACGTTCAACGGATCGATAATTGACCCATTGAACAATAGTTCGGAAAACATATTCTTCTTTTGGTATATCCAAATTATCATCGGATAGAACTTCCATTAGTGTATGTTCATTTAAATGAACAAATAGATTCTTCTCATATAAACACATAAAATGATCAACAATATACTGTAAAGTTGTTCGACGTAGTGTATCTAACGAATATAATGTTGCTAATTGTTCGATTTGTATGCAATTATAAATATCAATTTGTAGATAGAGAAATTTAATCAATAGATCTGTTAGTTCTTTTATGGATAACATCACACTTGCATTGAACATTTCGAAAAGATTTTCATAGGTTATATCCGTATGACCGGTATAGATAAATTCGAGAATACGTTTCATTGTCCATGGTGTTATGTCTTGTATGCGAACATTGCCTTCGGTTGATTCACGAAAATTATAGGAGAACATCGCACGAAAATAGGGCGATGCTGCAGCAAGAATTAAACGATGACAAGCAAATGGCACGCCATCGACATAAATTGTAACATCAGTGAATAAATCGGATAGACGAAATTGATTAATAGTGGAGAATAATGCCGATGGATATTCGGAACAATGAATTGAATGACGTGATTGATTGTGTTGTTCGAATTGATTTGTTGTTGTCATTAATGTTGTTGTTGATGATGATGATTGGAGGGGAGCTGAATTTGTTGTTAAATGTGAATGTTTATTTGGAGATGAGGAAAGATTTCGAGTTTTCGAATTCGACATCTGAAAAAAGAAACGAGACGGGAAATATTTGTAAGAAAATGTTTTTTGTTTGAAATTTTGCAGTAAGTCAAAAGAATTAGTTTAGTCAAATAGAAAAGACGATTACGATTGGTCGATGTCGAGATATTTTCTACGAATAAACCAGTGGACTAATAGCGACGCGATGTTTATTTTCAATTAAGAAAATAAAATATTTTTCTACATTTTTTGAATAATTTAAATCAAAAAAATATTTGATTTTTTTTTCATCGTTTCACTAAAAAATTTATCCGTTTATTTGATCGATTCGTTCGTTCGAAATTAATAAATAAATAAATTACGATTAAAATTCAATTCTGCCAATCTGACATTTCTATTTATTTTTGTTTATCAAATCTGTTAATTTCCTTCAAATGTCAAGATCGAATACTCTTTCGTTGACTATCTTCTTCTCCGTCTCAATTTGTATGAGTCATAACGCATTGTTCTTTCTGACATCTGAATGTCTTCGATTCATTCATCGTTGTGTTTTGCTGTTTAATGTTCTATATAAATGCACAGACAGAATGTTGACAAACTCATACTTACTTTCCTCTGATTGTTTCAGTGATCACTAATGCTGAACATCCAGGACGAGGTTTTGGCATTGCACATCGCTAAAAACTAAATCCTGCTTTCGTCTCAAATTGGGGCGAAGAGAGAGGGTAATTTGTTATCAGCGTCTCTGCGTTCGCGCTCAGACCGTTCGTTCTCATAAACAATTTGAAAAAAATACGCAAAGAAATAGAATTTTCTCTTTCGTTTTCATTTGAACTCAGCAGGAGACGACTTGTTCGTCGTAATGAAATATTTAGTTTTTATTTTCAAACAAATTCATTTCACCTAGCATGACAACGAAAACGAATAATGCTGTTAATCTTCCAGCTTTGTACAGAATTGAATATCCGAATAGTCAACGAGGCATGTTCAGTTTACGTGCACCATTTAAAAACAAGAATTATACCACTGAAATTCCACGACAGAATTTTCTAACAAAATCAAATTCAACATACATACATCCCGAATATTTACATGCTGATCGAACTCCACCTTATTCGTCTGATTATGCACAACGAGATGCTCAAGTTCAATGTTCACTTTCAAACACAGATATTCGTAGTACGATAGCTATCAATCGAAGTCAAAGTCCTCGATATCGTGTTGCTTTACAATTACAACCTGTACAACCGAATATATACGAAGTTTGGGACGTTGAAACACCTCCACTTCGTCGAACACGAGAACGTTCTATACATCTACGTTCACCACGTTTAGTCGAAGTGAAATCTTTAAGTGATTATGATTCCGATTATGATGAAAGTATTCTCTATGCTCGTCCTATGTGTCGACCGGCTCCATGTTGTCATCCACATGTGCGAAGGGTATGTGTTCGACAGGATGCTAATACGATATGTTATTAGACAGAACATTACAAACGAATGGGTGCTGAAATAACAGGAGAACCTGTTATTTACTTCGTCTTCGATTTTACTAATGAATCGCAGTTGTTGTTATTTTAATAAACAAAACAAAAAATTGTATATCTATCTAATAAAAGAACAACAACAACAACAACAACAACGACAGCAAGATTATCTATTCACAAAAAATAAATAAAAAACATCTAATTCGATAAAACTCGACATAGTTTGCCAATATCTTCGAGATATAAACGTGAGAGAAGACGATAATCGATAGATTCGATTCCAATACATGTAAATTGAAGTCGATCGTGATTCTAAATCAATCAAACAACAACACAACAAAAAAAACTTTAGTTTTCACTCGGTGTCTATGTAAAAAGTATTTACATTGTAACGACTTGATTTAACACGAATAAGAAACATATTTTCTCGTCCACAGATACTCGTTAATTTTTGATAGGCTTTATCTTGTTCATCTTTAGTTTTCTCATGTGGAAATTGTTCCGATGTACAACCAAATAGAATTTCGCATTCTTTGTCGAAGAAACTCACCCATTGATAACCAGTCGAATCCGACAAGAGAATCTTTAATTACAAAAGAAAATAAGTAGAGCAATAGGAAATTAAAATAATCGAGTTTATGACTTACACTTGCCATGTACAATAATTTGTAATCTTCGTAATTTAATTCACATTTCGAACAATAATATGTTCCATCGTTGTTATCTTGCAATTTTTTCTTACAATCAGAACGTGTACAAGCTTTGTAAACAGGATCGTGTCGTGCATATGTACAAACAGCTTTTATTCGAAAGATTTCACCGTTATTATTCGAAAGCATGTTTGAATCATAGATTAATAGTTGAGAAAATGTTTTCCATGGAACTAAAGAAAGAAAAATACGAGTTGATGAGAAAATGAAAGAATAAATAGAAATGAATGAACCATTGTCATGAGTTTTGGGTTGGATAGATAAATCGATCATTTCCATTTGCATGCCTTCTTCTAAATACCATCGACGAAGATCGTGAGCACTCGATAGATCAGGATCGAATTGCACTTGTGTACTACTAAGTACTGATAATGTTCGACCTTTACAATTCAAAAAAATAATAAATCTCGATTATTTTCATTTTTTAATTGAATATTTTACCTCCATTGAAATCATTGACACACGCGCCTTTGAATGAAACAATTGTTCGTAAAGCTGATGCTTGAAATTCTTCAGCCTAGAACGTCAATATTGTTGTCATATATGTTTCTTTCAATATAAAAATTTGATGTTTCAATACCATTTTGTACCATAATGTAACATTGATTTGACCAGTTCGATCAGCAATGAGAATGTCACGTTTTGTATAATCTTTGTTTTGTTTACTTTTTCCATGGTTAACATCACTAATGCTGATGATGATTCCAATAATATCTTTAAAGCAAAACAATTTTTATGAACGAAATTTAATTTTTTTCATCAAAACAAACCAACGAATGAATTGCTTTCGATCGTTTGAATTTGTTGAATTGGAACAAAGTCCAAACGTTGAAAGGGAATATTTGGAATATTTTCCGTACATGGTTCAATAATTGTTTCACTATGAAATGTCATTTCGAATTCATTATGAAGATTATTGAATTGTTTATTTGCATATTTGATTTGAGCTTGAGTAATATAATAGATCTAGATTGAAATTAAAATTGAATTTTAATGAAAAAAAATTGTTGTACATTGCCAACGACGAGAATCGGTTCGAATCGATCACAATCTGGACCGAAGGCAGTTGCACGTATTTCACCTGTTTCATCGATAAAATCGCAACTAAAAACTTGACCTTCACCATTCGAAAATCTTCGAATAGGTTTCTTATGTGCCACACGAACTCGAATCGTCCATCTATATGTTAAAATGATTTTATATTTGCTTATTTTTCAATGAAAATCATTCGAATCACCGATTTTGAAAAGGATTTAATGCTTCGATTTTAAACAAACGATTTGTTTTAATTGAACCAATATTTACTGTTGGTAATGTTGCTGTCATGACTGATGATGGAGGAGGTAGAAGTGGTTGTTCATGGATCATAGGACCATTCGAACGCTTTAATGCTGAACCTAGATCAATCAAATATGAATTCCAGATCTTAATTTTTCGCTGGTATTAACCGTTGATTTTTGGTTGAAGAACATTCGTTGTAGATGAATTCGTCGTATCATCTTCATGTAAATCAGCTGTTAATAATGAAACTGGATTGCCAATTTTATGTGTCGCTATATCCAAAACAGTAACTTGAAGAACTTGTAAAATCATTCTAGATTTTATTTAAAATTCAATTTTTTGAATTGAACGAAAAGGTTTTTTTTTAGTTCACGAACTTAGCTGTTTGACCTTTGAGATCACTACGTAAATATCGATCAAGTCGAATAATTGAATATTCTTGTAATTGACCATTTGTTACTAAATCATTTAATTGTACAGTAAGAACACAAGCTAGAACAAGTTTTTTTGTTGTTGAATAAAACAAAACAGAAACATAGAAAAATAGTTACAAGGTAGAAAATGTTTGCCATCAGAAAGAATCAATCGATAACGTTGAGTTTTCTTGTGTTGACTGGGTGTCATAGCTGATTCACTCACTGGTTTCGAATCCATTAATCTAATATTCTAAAATTAATTATTTCGATTCGAATTCGAATAGAAAATGGAGGATCAATTATCCATTTACTAGCACTTGCAGAATTGGCTGTTCACAAGCACTATTTTTAGCAAAACGCTACAGAAAATAAATCAAAACTAATGATTTTGAAAAGATTTAATTTTATACCATTAAAGCACCAGTTGTTAGTTTCTGCATGTTACGAATGTATTTTTGAATTAGTAAAACATAACGGTTAGTTCGATTTCGTTATTTCTTTCTTTCTTTCTTTCCGTTTTAATTAAATCGAATATGTATACGAGAAAAAAAGACTTTACTGACATCACAGACAGATGTCCGTATGTCATATCTTCAATGCAAAATGTATAATAAAAACTCATTGGTTTTTTTTCGGGATTTGTCATTTAAAAAAATACGACGTTCTTCTCGTTTAATTTTTCATAAACAAAATGCAATTACTCGATTTTCCTGACGAAGTTCTATGTAAAATATTCGAATATTTAAGTTTATTCGATGCACTCAACGCATTTCTCAATATCAATGAACGACTCAATCGTATATTAACATCATTTAAACATCAAATTGATTTGACTCGACTATCATACGGACAATTTATTCATTATGTTGAAATTATTTTACCTATTTTAAATAAAAATCATGAATTAAAAATGATTAAATTAGGAGATCGACGAACACCAGGTCAGATTGAACTATTTAATAAGTTAATATCTTCTCCAACTACATTTGAAAATTATAAACACGTCGAAAATGTTGTTTTTCAATCAATAAAAATCGATGAACTGAACGATTTTATCAATGAATATTTATTAAAACTTTCAAATTTAGTCAGTCTTTCAATCGAAATTGATTCTATATCCGACAAAGACTATCCAATATTGGCAAAACTGATAATTAATTTATTTAATAATCTAACAAATCTAATTAAATTGTCAATTGAAATTCCAAGTGGACTAAGTTGTTCTTCTCTTTCTTCGAGTCAAATTCAATTCTCTTCGTTGATCTATCTGAAAATCAATATTAAAATTCCAAGCGATCTACTTATTCTAATTCAATGCATTCCAAATATTGAACATTTAATCGTTGCTACCTTTTGGTGGTCAAGTCAAGACCAACGAACTGTCAAAATTCTC
>ERZ778020.1949-NODE-1949-length-16157-cov-4.206682_pt1 | contig 16157 bp, 6 predicted proteins | sample MGYA00375750_ERZ778020 | MGnify/ENA primary metagenome ERZ778020 (study PRJEB29350, sample SAMN05389818) | bioreactor metagenome | isolation source: Ammonium sulfate bioreactor | place: South Africa: University of Cape Town | collected 2014-03-17 ...
ACAAAATCGAAAACCGGCCTTGCACCACTCTTAGTTGGTTTTACTTTAGCAGTTAATATTCTTGCTATGTAAGTCAAAAATTTGAAAAAAAAATTATATTTAAATGTGTCGTTGTGATATTTCAGTGGAGCTTACACTGGTGGCTCGCTCAATCCGGCTCGTTCGCTTGGTCCAGCTGTTTTTTCGTATCAATGGGAATATCATTATGTCTATTGGATTGGTCCACTTGTCGGAGCTATTGTTGCCGGTCTTCTCTATCGGTAATTGAAATTGAAAAGACGTAACACATATCTCTTATTTATTTTCTTTACAGTCTTGTTTGGGCTCATTCTGATCGTCGTATTCCCGTTAAACGTACGAAAAGTACCACGACAGCAGCAGCAGCAGCAGCCGCAAGTCCAGCTGCCAAACAATAGAACAAAAAACGTTCGATATCTACCAATGAAACTAAACAAGAATTCATAAATCTCCATATAAAACATGTTTTCTTCTCGTATTGTGTTGTGAATATTCTCATTGGATCTCAAACATAACAAAAAAATTCTCTTAACTAAGCGAAACATTGATGTTCTCCTACTGTTTTGATGTGTTTATTAATCATTTTGGCTTATTTTCTCATAAATATTTTCTACTTCATTTTACGTTTACTTACATTTGTGTGCGTGTGTGTGTATAGATTAGTTATTCCTCTTTCAGTTTTTCGTTTAGCTTAGATATGTTCAATGTGTTTTCTTTTTTTTTTCGTCGTTCTTTTTCTCTTCTTGCTCAATTATATCCATGGAGAATGAAAAAAGATTCATTTATTTGTTGTTTTGTGTTTCGGAGATATTCAATTGAAATAAAAAGAAATAATGAATAAATAAAATTCAACTGAAAACTTTCTTTTCTCTTTCAATTACAATTAATTTTATTAGAAAAAAAAGCGAGAGAATGAGAATTCATGCTTGATAATATTCAACGGAAACGAGAAAATTAAATACGTAAGTAGCGGCATCTGTTTCGATCGAAATCGATTGGCTGACAATGATACAGTTAAGTTGAAAAGAAAAGTTGAGAAAGAAATAACAAGAGGGCAGAAGGGTAGATCGATTGTTTGGTATTTTCTCATGGTTAATCTTCGAAATTTTAGACAATGAGCAAATCCGATACACGCAAACGAAATCGGACAACAAGTGATAACAGTGATTCCGATTCGGATCTCGATTCACCGCGATCTAAAAGTCAGAATTGTTTGTTTCTTGTTTTGAATTAATCATGATGATTAACTTTAGAAATCTACGCCGATGGGTATGATGAAAATTATCGTGGCGACGCCAATGATCGTGCTTGGCTGAAAACATTGTCGGAACGTGAACGTGAAGCTGAATTACTCAAACGACATGAACAACGTGAAATAATCAAACGTCGGTATGATGAAATACTTGTGTGGGCTGTTGTTCGAAATGATTTCGTTGGGAAATTTTCTTATTTAGAGAAGAAATTAACAAACGTTTGAAGTCCAAAGCCGAGGAATCGAATAATAAAAGTGAAGAAGAAGGCGAAATCGACGATCAAGATGATGACAGTGAAACTGAACGAACAAAACGAACTTCAGCGAAGAAATCGAGCACATTCGATAACGATATTTATGCTGAAGACGACGACGATGATGACTATCGTTCGTCGGCAAATCGTCGAAAGCAAATCAATGCATCGAAACAAAAAGAAACTGAACACAGTAAATCACTGCAAATGCTAGTCGAAGGTCGAAGAAAAAAAGGTTCGAATGAAATTTAATGGGAAAATTCTTGTTGAATCGTATTGAATTGTTTTTCAGATGAGAAAACAAAACGATCACAGGTGAAATCCGATGATGGCTCATCGAGTGAAGACGAAAGACCGGATAAGACGAATGAAAAAGATGAAAAATGGAAAGTTACAGATGTTTATCAAACGGATAGTTCCGATGAAGACGACGACGACGATGACGACGAAGATAATCATCGTCGATCACGGTAGATTTACCGTTTTTTTTCCAAAGAAAATCATCGAATTTCGCGGTATTTTCAGTTCACCCGACGATCGAATGCTCGATTCTCGTGAACACGATTCGAAACGAAAGCGAATGACGCCGATATCTACCAAAGATCAATTAAAATCCATGATTCTCTCTCGTTTTCGCATGGAAAAGTAAAATAAAACTACGAAAAAAAAAACTTCAATTTCTCTTCACATTTTGATCTAGATGGTGTCACTCTCCGTTCTTTGCTGACGTGGCCAAAGGCGCATTCGTACGAATCAACATCGGACAAAACAATGGCGAACCTGTCTATCGCGTTTGCGAGATCCGTGATGTTGTTGAAACCGGCAAAATCTACAATCTCGGCACGACACGAACCAACAAAGGCCTCCGTTTAAAGTTTGAATAACTATGCGATTGAAAACGCAATGAATGTTTTTCATCGAACATTTTGCAGACATGGAACAAACGAACGTGTATTTCGTCTTGAGTATGTCTCGAACAACGAAATATCCGACGTGGAATTTCAACGTTGGCGAGAAGCGATGATTAAACAAGTAGGTTTTGCTTCGAAATAACCGAATGTTTATTTATTTGAAAACAAAAAATAAAGGGAATTCCGTTGCCGACACTCGACGATCAGGAAATGAAAATCAAACAAATCGAAAAATGCAAACACTATGTTTATAATAATAGTGATATTACGAAAATCGTCGAAGAGAAAAAACGATTTCGAAAAACGCCGATTAATTATGCCGTGACGAAGAACGAACTTTTGAAAGAAATCGTACGTTTTAAAACGCAGACTCGAGAAACTGAATCTTGTTGTTTTGTTTTAGGAAATAGCAAAAGACGATAATGATGCTGAAAAAGAAGCGGAACTACGTAAACAATTGCTCGAAATGGAAGAACGAGCGTCGGAGTTAGATCGCAAACGATCAGAAAACATTTCAGTCATGGCGTAAGTACAGCAACACCGAGAGAAAGAGAACAGAACGCTAAAATGAAAAAAAAACACACACACACACAGCCATACACACTACACGTACCCGCTCGCGAACAAATGAGGTCAGAAAGAGAGAAAAAAAGTAGGTATATAAGGTCAGTCGACAGTTGCGAACACCAAAATGTTCAGTAACTATATTCGTTATCGATACATCTCGCGTTATATATGGATTTTGTTGATGATTTTGATCTTGTTGTCGATGAAATTTCGTTGTCGACGCGTTGTATTGAAGTCGAATGAACAGTTCGATGACTACGAAATACCGAATATCGTTCATTTCATAACGGGACAAGGCGATGCATCGGACTCGATTCTCGATCGATACGGTCCTCGACTTGTCCATCGTCGATTAGAACGTGCAACGAATGAATTTCGCTTGATCGACTATCTCGTTCTGCTTGCCGTTCGAAAACATTTACGACCGAAACAAATCTTCATTCATTATTCATACGAACCGCACGGTTATTGGTGGTTGAAACTCAAACATGACACTGAGTTGAATATCAATTTCAATCGACTGTCACCGATCGAATCGATTTTCAATCATCCTTTGCTTCATCACGCACATCGAACGGACGTTCGACGTTTGGAGATTTTGAATCAATATGGTGGAATTTATCTCGATTTGGACGTTTTGATATTGAAATCATTCGCACGTCTGTTGAAAAATGCGAATCAAGTCGAAGCAATCTTCGCCTGGGAAAGCCAAGTTCATCAAGCCGTTTCGAATGCGATTATACTCGCGCCGAAATCATCGAAATTCCTTCGACGAATGTACGATTCCTATCAAAGTTTCAATTCGTCCTGTTGGGCTTGTCATTCGATTCTTCTTCTCGGGCAATTAGTTCGAGTTTATTCGCAAGAAATCGACGTTCTACCGTCGAACTCGTTCGTCGAACCATCGTGGTCGCATGTCGAAGATTTATACTTGCGTAATAATTACGAATTCGATGGCAACTACGGTTGTCATCTTTGGAATTCGTATGTTGGCGAGATGTTTTTGAAAAATCTCACTTTGAATGCGATTGTCAATCCACAACGGATGACGACTTTTGTCCGAATGATTCATCACGCTGTCGGCAAAGATCGATTGACTAAACTTCTCGAAGAGAATTTTTAATTTATGACATTTATTTGCTTTGTTTTCAGTCAAATTAATCGAAGAAATCGAGAAAATACACAGAAAAACATCGAAATGATCTTAGCTGTAAGTGGAAAATCAATTCGTTTCGAATAATTTACATTCGATTTCATAGCGTGACGCACAAGAATCACGAAATTCCACAGCAGCAGATCCATTTACTCGTCGACGTTGTGCGCCAACTCTAGTCACGAAAGTAATTCGATAGATTTCCAAAAAACAAACAAACGAAAACGTATTTAGGGCACACAATTGAAAAAAGACGAAGATCTAATTCGAGAATTGCACGAACGACGAGCTGCTGAACTCGCCGCTAAAAAACAAGCCGATGATCAACGCTTTGTAGTACGATTCTTTTCAATTCACTTTCGAATCGAATTCATTTTCGTTTAGAATGAAAAAACACAATCAACTTTAACACCAATCCTAAGCTCAGATAAAGTAATTTCACAATACGTTTCGTGCGAATTTCTTGATTTCATTGTTGTTTTCAGATTACAGATAGAAGTATTTCAACAATGACAACAACCGAACGTGGTTCATTCACATCATTCTCCGAACATACTGATGAAATGTTCACATCTCATGATTTCGAGCTCGATCTAAATATCAAAATCTTTCCTGATTAATCCCAATACAAACTTGGCAACGTCAAATCTGTTTGTTTTTTTTTCGATCTTTCTCTTCTTAGATGTTGTATACCACTTATTTTCTTTTCTCTTTTCACTTCATATTCGAAAATAAATAAAAATATATATTTTTTTTTGTTTGTTTGTGTCTGTATATGTCATTAAAAAAAAACACAATATTTGAATTGAAAAGAAAAACAACAAACAACAAACAAAAGCTATTCGATCTGTTTCAGATTATTTTAATGGAATATTCCACGCATGTATTTATTCATCAAACACCGATTAGTGAGCAAAATTTCGAATTAAAGTAAGTATAAAATTATGATTTTCAAAATTAACAAAAATTCGAAAATCATTTCGATTGTTTAGACTTCAAGATATATCGGATCAAATCACGACCAACGGTTGTGTGTGTCCAAGTGTATTTTCATCGTTTACGAATCTTGCTGTGCAACAAGCAGTAGTCTCATCGAGACATATTGCTTTTCTACTTCAGGTAAAGATTTCGAAATTTAAAATTGATTTTTTTCTATTTTGGTAAATTTTAGGATGGTCGTGTATGTCGAGTATCGTTTCGTGTTCAAGCGGATAAGATTGAAGCTGTACCTAATGAAACAACAAAAAATAAACCGAAACATTTAACAACACAAGCAGCACGTCCTCAATCGAGACAATCACTTCATCGTTCGACGAATTTCGATCGGCCAAGTTTCGAAAATCTTGTTTTATCATCATCAAATCCATCGATAGCCGCGCATAATGCCGCTGCCGCTGTTGCCAATACAACTAATCCAGGTGGACAAGTCGATCTTCTGCCTCAATTACAAGCCGGTTATCCATTGAGTCGACAACGGCATCATCTGATTCGAACGGCTCGTGGACGAACAGGAATTATCTTCGGTTCGCGACCGTTAATTCCCGCATCGAGTGTGCCCGAAGAACTCATCGAACAAGTTCAAGTCGTTCTTCAAGGCAAATCACGAAATGTTATTTTAAGAGAATTACAACGAACCAATCTTGATGTAAATATGGCTGTGAATAATCTACTAGCACGTGATGATGAAGGCGATGAAGATCTCGATGATGATTATGTCGGAGCTGATCTCATTTCATTGCTCGATGTCAATCCTCATAATGAACATCCAGGCATCATACTCGAATCGGAATTCTTCGATGAAGCTGATTTTGCATTGAGATACAGTAATATTCAACGTCGTGTTGTCTCAGCTCGGATTGGCAATGTGGCAAATAATCCATCGGCACCAGCCGGTGCTTCGTCGGGCTCGTTGACCGATCCATCGAATGTTAATAATCCGCCGTCGACAACTGTTGTCACATCATCGACAAGTTCGAATCTGTCATCATCGTCGTCGACAACAGCAAATTCATCGGATCGAGATCGAAAACGAAATCGTTACGATCCTCGATGGTTAGATGGATCGTTACGTGAAGAATTATTCGGACGTATTGATCGAGATTTAAAACCTGATGATCTCTCGCTTGTCAAAGATAATTCATCGACAAAAACATCATCATCAATGAGAAAAGATCAAACATCAAATCCACCAGCCTATCAACAACAAAATTCAGCTCCAGCATCGATCACATCAGCAACAGCAACAGCAAATGCCAATTCAATAACAACTAATAACAATAATAATAATAATTCCAATACTAATCCAATTGTATTCGGTGATCAATTACAATTTTGGACCGATCCATTGAATGAAAATTCCTATCCACGTTTTACACAAATAGCTGGTCTTTATTCGGAATTAATTGCAATTAATACACAAGGACAATTATGTCAATGGAATTGGCAAGATGAATATCCTTATCAAGACACAGAAAATCCTCAAATCAAACATCCAAAAACCATTTCCTTACAATTATTCAATGAAAAAATTCTCTATCTATCAGCAAATATCATTCGTGCAACCATTCTAACTGACACCAATCGTTTAGCCACATGGATCGATGAATCATTAGGTTTACAAGTCAATCTCAAATTTCAACATTCATTACAAGAACTTTCATCGTCAACATCATCATTACCATTGCATATTGTCGATATTCAAACATCACCATTATTCACTGTTATTCGAACGGATACCAATGATTTGTATTGGTACGGTTTATTGCCTAATAAGCCACGAAAGAAATTGCTCGAACGTGTCAAAGAAAAAACACGTAAAAATCGAACAAATAATTCGACTCAAACATCGTCATCATCGGCTCAACAACAGCAGCAACAACAACAACAACAGCAACAACAATTGATAACAATCGGCTCATCGGTGTGTTTAATCTCGAATCCGTATTATAATCAAGGTGCATTGGCTTTTTATATTCGTGATGGGCAGCCGAAACTCGGGCAATTAATGGAACAAGCATGGATGCTTTCGAATACGGCTCGATTTCGAATTCGAATACCCGAAGTGAATGTCAACAAAAACAAAGAAGACGATAAAAGTTCATTAGAAATGCCTCCACCACCGTCGCCAGCATCATCGACTTGTAGTGTCGATTCGAATACAAGTTTTGCATCGTCATTAAAACGAAAGAAGCATAATAGTACAAATAGTACAACCACAGCAACCACAACAACGACAACAACAACAAATGCCAGTGCCAATGGTCTAAATCCATTTCTCATGACAATCAATGATGGTGATTCAAACGAACAACAGCAGCCTCAGCAGCAGCAGCAACATAGTAAAATTAAAGATGAAGAATATTGGCCATTGGATGAAGTCATTTTCATCGAAGATTGTAAAGTAGCACCGATAGGCAAAGTTGTTAAAATCGATGGTTCATTAGTTTTGGTGAAATTTCCATCGAAAAATGCTGATATCAATGAAGCAAATATTGATACGACAAATCTGGAAAATTGTCGAATACTTCGAAAAGATGATCTACAAATTGTTAAAGGCAATACAACTCCTAAAACGCCCGATTGTACAGTATCTCTTGCAGGTGCCAAACGAATTTCATTAGAATCAGGAAAACTACTAACCTACTCAGTCGATAAAGATTATCTTCATGCATTACAAATTCGAGATTCAACTATTTACTATATTATGTACGAAATCGGCAGTAACAATGGTCTTTGTCGAGCTATACGTCAAAATCTTTTGCCATTGATGAATAATCGTTCGTTATTGAATTCATTTCTCGGTACGAGTACACCTCGTCTATTGACATTAAATTCATTTGATGTACCACGTGTTCTCATCGATGGTAATCATCTGTATTATCCATTGATTTACAATCAAGATGGAACGAATTTCAAAGAACCACAATGGAAAAATCTGTTGAATATGAATTATTTTGCTCAAGGCATTGTACCAATTAAAAATGCCGATCATTTAAATAAGAATCATGTTATTTTCAATATATTTCAAATGAAAAAAGGCATTCTGATTCCACACATACTTCGATATGATATCGAAAAGATTCGTTCGATTTTAAATGAAATCGAACAAACAAAAAATCGCGAACTAATTAAATTGATTCTTGATGAACGATTGGATGGTTGTCGAAATCTGTTTCATGCTTGTGTACAAATTGCAACGCCAACAAATAACAAAGAATATTCATTCAATGATGAACAAGTACAAAATGAAACAACCACAACTACGACAACAACAAATAGCAATAATAATCTACGACGAATATCATTTGCTATCGATCTATTACATTCACAAACGAATACAGATCATAATTATGGCGAACGAACAAGTTCAAATCCTTGGACGAATGATTCGTCGGCATCAAATGATACACAAGCACCACCATCGCCAGGAGCAGGACCCAGTTTGTATCGAAGTCTATCAACAGGTACAGCGTCATCAGCGGCAGCAACAACAACAACAGCTGCATCAGCAACAGGAGCCAATCCAGGCTCGTTATCACCATCCTATAATCCATCGAGTTTATCATCGAAAATCCAACAAATTCAATATCTACAAAATCAATTCTATCAACAGTCAACAGCACGAACAACACGTTCGAATTCCAATGAATTCTCGGTTTGGTCAACATGTAAATATGATGAACGAGAAAAACGTTTACGTTCGATCAAAATTCTTCGTCTACTACTTGATTTTCCATTATTTCAAGAATATCTTCTTTCATTGCTCAGTTTTCGAAATCACGAAGGACAAACTCCATTTATGTCGGCTGTTAATTCACGTGCATATCATTGTGCATTAATTCTCTTCGAATATGCCGTCAAAATATCTAAACGAGAAGAAAATCAAAGTTCAGCTATACAATTCTATCTCGATACGAGTGCATCATCACCATTAACCAATGATCTCAAACAATCGGATAATCTTCTTCTTCGAATGATCTATCCATTTTCATCATTGAGCTCCGATTATTCACCATTGTACACCATTTGTACCAATGATACATGTTCATTTACATGGACCGGTGAAGAACATATTAGTCAAGCAATATTCGAATGTAAAACATGTGGTCTATCGGGTACATTATGTTGTTGTAGTGAATGTGCGCAAACATGCCATAAAGGACATGATTGTCGATTGAAGCGAACATCGCCAACGGCGTATTGCGATTGTTGGGAAGTATGCAAATGTAAAGCATTGATAGCTGGTGATCAACAGAAACGTTTAGAATTATTTAAATTATTATTAAATCAAACCAATCTTGTTCAAATACAAAATTCACGTTATGAAAATATTCTTCTCTATCTTGTACAAACTGTTGGCCGACAATTAGTCGAACAGCAACAATTTCCACGTACACAAACAGCGACCATACTTCAACAACAAGCACGACGATCACGTGAACAAATGTCGAATTCATCGACAACGAAAAAACTACAACATCAATCATCATCATCGTCGAATTCAGCATCGACAACGAACAATCCAAACAGTCAATTAGATCTCGAATCGAATAGTAACATTCCAGATCATCATCTCGAACCGCCACAATTCTGTCGTCGAGCACTGGAACTTATTCTTGCCGATTGGCCAGGTGTCAAAGCCATGCTTCTATGCGGTTGTCCCGATGATATCGATCCGTTAACTGTTCATCCAAAAGATATTCCATCGACGAGTACAACAACAATACCACCAATGATGTCAACATATGACAATGATTATATCTTCTCTCTCGAACAACAACAACAAACAAGTCAATTGGATCGTTTTACTTATTTTCTTTTGGCTAAATGTTATACAGTTAAACAAAGCAATTCAACAAATTCGAAAACATCGACAAATAATGAATTATTAGATATTCTTTTGAATACATTACTACGCGAAATGTCGAATCCAACACATCGTGATATGGCACGTTTTGTTACGGCACGATTCGTTCGTAGTGTCATACGTTTATTTATTATTCTAAGTCTCGAATCAGTTCCCGAGAAACTCTCATCATCATCAGCATCCTCGTCATCGTCATCTTCGTCATCATCTCAATCGAATCCATCGATGTCATCGAGTACGACCATAAAACGAATTTCAGCAACAACAGTCACAGGTGCAACAATCACAACAAGTTCAACATCATCGTCAACGATGAATGGACCACAGGCAATTTTATATCAATGCAAAAAAGTCTTTCAAACATTAACATTGATTTCGATCAATGCATTAGTACATACGGCTGATCTTCTACTTGCACCTGTTCGTCATGGTATTGGCAAGCCAACAGCTATGTTCAATCTCTTATCGTCACATACCGATATTTTGCAAGGTCTCGATGAAATTTTTAATATCGATTCCGAATACTATCGTGCTTATCAAGAAAATCGAACGAATCAATATCAACAAACAACGAATCAATCGGATTTCAATGAAACGGATCTCGATGAAAATTTAAATCTCACCAATCCGATTAATATCAATCAAACGACAATCGAACTAACTGAAGACGATGATAACAATTCGGATACACAATCTCAACATGAAGCAACAATTCATCCGATAAATCCATCGACTTTAGCTGAACAACAAGCAGCACGTGAAAGTGCCGGCGGTTTAAGTGACAATGAAAGCGAAATGGAATTAGAATTACTCGCCGAATCGGATACAGACAACGAGAGTAATCGAAGTGCACCGAACACGAATACACATCGAACATCAGCGACGGCTGGCAGTGAAAATATGGCATTGTTTTCCGATGATGAAAATTCCGAATCGGACGATGCTGATAGCGTTCGAAGTGATAGTGTACTTGGCGAAGGCGATGAAACAAGTCAATCGGAACCCATGATATTCGATGATGCACGCGATGCATTAGCTGCAGCAGCTGCAGCTTCATCAACAGCCGCTGCCGCTGCCGCCGCCGCCGCCGCAGCAGCAGCAGCATCGATAACAACAGCACCATCGTCAGCAACAGCAAATCCAACGGCCAACGATCGATTAGTTCTACTACCATCGAGTGCAAATCCAACACCATCAAATACACAAACGTCAAATTCATCAGCAACAAGTCATCTCAATGTACCACGATTAAATGCACGAACAACGATGGCAAGTTCACTGTTTGGTGATAGTCATTCACGACGACAAATTACGCCCGTGGCAACAACATCGCCAAGTCTCGGTCATTCAACAGCTGTTCCACAACAACAACAGCAGCAACAACAGCAAACTCATGTTCAACAACAAGCACAAACTCAATCGGCAAATATCGTTTCAGTGAACGCAACAAATGCATTGCTTGCACGTGCATTTGGTATTATTCTTCGGCAAATCACTGATTTACTTATACGTTGGCCATCGATTCTCTCAGCTTCGTCATTGTACCATGACGTTCTCGTGAATACTGAAGATCAAAATATGTTCAATCGAATTCAAAACGATATCGAACAATGTCTCTATCCAAGTTGGCAATGGTTTGCAACCGTTATGGATTCATTCGAATCTCAATTACGTTTCGGTATGACATTGAGTAATCTTCGACACAATGAAAGCGATACGACATTTCATGGAAATCGTTTCCTAAAATCTCTTATCGATCGTGTACAAATCGAAACAAAGAAAAAACCCGGTACATCATCAGCAATTGCCAATCGAACAGCCAATCTTCCATTAAACGACAAGCCTATCAATCATCGAACGGACTTTCTGAATTATTCTCTCTCATTGATGCGTTCGATTCATGAACATGGCGATCAAGAACCATTACTTGACGTACTTTCGTATAAACATCTAGCTTATCTACTCGATGCATTTATTTATTATTTTCGTGAAAATGGTTTCATTGAAAATACCCAAACAACTAAAAGCAATTGGCGAGATATTACCGATGAAAGTTCGAATGAACATTCGAACACCGATGATCAAATAACGTCGACAAATTCATTTTTTCAACGTTCACCATCGACATTATGTTTGAGTTCGTTGGGTCCTGATCCATTTCAAATAAATGTCGATGATTCATTGCCATTGGCATGTCGTCCACAATTGCTACAGCCAGTTTGTCGAAAAGAAGATCTCTTCGGTCGATTTCTCTACGATCAAACAGCCGCTAAATATTCTCAATTACCTTCACAACTCGGTTTATCTCGACGTGAAATGTCGATCCCGGAATTTCTTCAACCGAATTATTTGAATTTGTTTCAATCGAATACGAGCTCGACAATAAATTCCAACGAAGAAAAAACGAAAAGCAAAGACGACGATCGAATGGCGGTTGATGTTCTGCTCGATCTAAGTTCAGGATTGATTACATCGAATAACAACGACAAGAAAAAACAAACATCACATTCATTACTTCTGAATGGTTCGTACGAATATCTCTTAGCTCGATGGAGATTTTCAATGGAATTGTTCGTGAAATTATTCTTGGACGATGTCGGCACGGAATCAGGCTCGATTATAAACGAATCGAGCGGTTTTTCAGCACGAGAACAACGTTTTCGTCATGAAATGGAACGATTGAAAAATGCACATCAAAAAGACATTCGTTTCGAAGCCATGGAACGCGATCGTATTCTATTGATTCAAAAAACATTTCGAACATTGAATTCGTATTACTATCGGAATCAAAATTTGAATTCATCATCATCGGTTCCACCGCTGGCCGTTCAACGAGTCAAAGTGACATTCAAAGACGAACCTGGTGAAGGCAGCGGCGTCGCACGAAGTTTTTATTCATCGATTGTCGAAGCCATTCTCTCCGAAGAGAAACTACCCGTTCTCGAATTAGGTAGTTATGCTGCGTCATCAGCTGCTCAATCGACGTCATTATCATCGTCACATGCTCAACGACAACAACGACCATCGCGTGAACGTCGAACAACATTAGCAACCTACTTACGTAGCGATCGACGATCAACATCGTTGCTTCTTTCATCCGAAGCTCGCCCATTTAAATTTCCTGATTCAACAAATACTTCGAATTCATCCGAATCGAATATCAATGAACATTGGACATCAAATAAATTCAAATTAGGCTTGAGCATCTACCCAAAAGTAGCTGCTATTCAACCATTTCACGCAGAAAAGATCACTGGAATGTTACTCGAAGGTTTGCCAACACCGCAATTGCAACGTATAATCAACATCGAAGAAGACCTACGTTTGAAAGTCGAAGAAGCAATGAATATTCTCACATCACATAGCACACGAGATACACAACAGAATGATTCTCTGCCAACGACAATGAATGAACGTTTATTAACAAATAAAAATGCACTATTCGATAAACAACCCAATGAATACATGCCGTTGTTCTGGCAACCGGATAAGAAAGGTGTCTATGCACCACGACCGGGCAAATATACACCTGAACGTTTGACAGCCTATCGAAATGTTGGCCGATTAATCGGACTGTGTTTGTTACAAAATGAATTGTTTCCATTGCCTCTTTGTCGTCATGTAATTAAATATATTCTCAATCGTCAAATACGTTGGCATGATTTAGCATTTTTCGATTCGACAATGTACGAGAATCTACGTCGAATGGCATATGATGCCGAGAAAAATGGTGCACAGTATATCAGTGATTTACACTTAACATTTTCGATGGCTGTCAGCGAAAAAGAAGGCGGCGAAACCTATGATCTTGTCACTGACGGTTCAACGAAAGATGTAACCTATGCAAATCTCTACGAATTCATCAAACGTTATTCCGAATTTCGAATGATTCATCTTGTTGAGCAATCACTTCAACATTTACGTTTAGGCGTATTCGATGTTCTTCCATCGACATCATTAGATTATCTAAGTCCAGAAGATTTTCGTTTGCTTTTAAATGGCACAGGTACGATCAATGTGACAACATTAATGACATATACAACGTTTAATGATGAGAGTGGTATGTTACAAAGACAAATAAAAGAAAATATATTCGTTTTTTGTTCTCTTTGCAGGTGAAAATAGTGAACGTATTAATCAATTTAAAAAATGGTTTTGGTCGGTATTAGAAAAATTCAATGCAGTCGAACGACAAGATTTAGTAAATAGACGTTTTTTTTGGGTAGAATAGTTCGAATAATTTGTCGTTTTTTTTTCTATTTTCAGGTCTATTTTTGGACGGGTAGTCCAGCTTTACCCGCATCGGAAGCCGGTTTTCAACCTCAACCATCAGTTACAATTCGTCCTGCCGACGATCAACATTTGCCAACAGCGAATACATGTATCAGTCGTTTGTATGTTCCATTATATTCGTCGAAGAATATTCTCAAATTAAAACTTCAATATGCGATCAAAACAAAAATGTTCGGTTTTGTATAGACTATTATTATAAAAAAAAGCACAGACAATGAAACACACAAAATCTATCTCTTGATTGACAGTATTTTCTGTATGTTCGCATGTGTGTCTTGTTTCTATTTATTATTACCCGTATGTGTGTTCGTTATTGATTGTAAACAAAGATAAAGAGAAGAAAAAACAATGAACTCCAACATACATACATTGAACATGTGATCTTCAATTTATTATTCTTTTTCTCTGTTTTCTTTTTTCTTTTTTTTTCTTATAAAGTTCTTTGTTTCGATCGATGGGATTGAATATAATGAAGTGTTTTCTTTTTTGTGAAGGAAAGAAGAAACAAACATCAGGAATCTCAATTTACCAGCATCGAAGATATTTTTGAATAGACGAGAGTTATGCAATGATTTACTACAGATATTTAAACATGAAGAAAGAAGGACAAAAAAAAATTTTTTATAAAACAAATAAATAAATAGAAAAAAAAATCTAGTTTATACACAATAGAGATTTCATAATAGGCAAGAGTTCATTTTTGTCTACCGTCGCTAAGTTTTTCTCCGTACTCAAACGAAGTTGTCGATGAATCTTTTGCCACAGCATAAATTGACCAATGAGTTCATTGAAGATTTTTGTTGCTTTTTCAAAACCATGTACTGCTTCCATATATTTCCATAATAATTCCGTATAATGACTTTGGGCACGATAAACAGCCATGCCATCATTGAGCATGGGTTCGTTCGTATCTGTATCGGTTGAAAAACCTTTCGTTAATATCAATGCTATTAATGCTAATTGAATAATTCGTTGATCATGCAGAGCTATACGTGCAAATGATTCGAATATGCGTTTGATTTGTAGATAAAGTTCTTCGCCGTGAATCGATTGTAGAACACTTGCATTAAACGGTACATCACATTCAGCTTCCTTAACTTGGTCTGTTTCTTTATTGTAGGACAGTGTACTATTGAGAATACACAAAGGCATTAGATTGTATTTGATTAATGTCACTCGATCGTTGACATTCAATTGGTTAAATTCAGGAATTTGTTTGAAAAACGATAGTAAACGTACAGCTGTAACAGAACGTTCGTTGATATGTTGGAGAAATGTTGTAGCATGTATCGATGGATTCCATGGTAGGCCATCTCGAGCAGCTAATTCGATTCGATTGTTATACGAATTTTGAATGGTTTCAACACGTTGAATATCTTCGGAACTGAGGAGAGTTCGTTCTCGTTCAGCTTGTACTGGTGTTGCCGGGAAGAGATTATCGAAATCGGTAAGACAGAGAAGATTCGATTCGTCTAACGATACGAGTTCATCGAGTAATGATGATTCGAATTCGAATGATTCGTTTTTGTCGAAATCGAAATCATTTTGCTGCTTCAATGTAAACTCTCGATTGGCTTCAATCTTCTGACGTCTGACTGCTTTCTCTTCAGCCTAGAAAATAAACAAACCAAAGTTCGAGCACCCAGTTTGTCTTTTTTTTAGGTTTCTACGGTCAATAATCGTTCGCGTTTCATTCCACTTTGTAGACATTTGGTTAGACGACATGCTGAACAACGTCGTCGCGTTTCAACAGTAATTTCACAGCCACCTTGACGTCGACATTGAAATGTTGACTAAAATATCACAAGACTATTATACAAATATTTCTACTTTTTTTTGTTTA
>ERZ778020.1960-NODE-1960-length-16077-cov-3.277431_pt1 | contig 16077 bp, 10 predicted proteins | sample MGYA00375750_ERZ778020 | MGnify/ENA primary metagenome ERZ778020 (study PRJEB29350, sample SAMN05389818) | bioreactor metagenome | isolation source: Ammonium sulfate bioreactor | place: South Africa: University of Cape Town | collected 2014-03-17 ...
CTTTCGTCTATAAAAAAAATCGAAATTATTTTTCTGATTTTTTTGGGGTCAGAGTACATGAAGAAAGTTTTTGTTCATTCAGAGGAAAGAAAGAAAAAAACCGACGCCGATTTGATAGGTTTTTCATCCAACTAGAAATCCAATATGAGAGGGCGCTCGAATGAAGATATCATTTATTTTATTTATCATATCGTCTTGTTTCTTTATTCGATTTGTATTTTATGATTTAAATGACAAGTCAAAAAAAAAATGTTTGACTTTGAAGATTATACTTCATTGAGTACGATAACGGGCTAAACCTGATGGTCGAACATGATGGACATGATAATCATAACCGTTGAGTTGATAACGATCTTGATGATCAAGTAATCGATGTGAACTCGGTCGAGTATTCGTCCAGTGTAGATTATGAAGTGCACGTTTTCCAATACGTGGAAAAAGAACGCTACGTTCGTGATTTTCTTCACTGGACAATTCATTACTATCGATCAATGAACGGCCAATACGAGGAAATTTTGTTGCACGAATAGTTCGATCATAGAAATACGATGGGATATTCAATCCGAATTCTTGATCAATAAGATTATTAGTTAAATCATTCGAATTGATTACATAAGTTAACTAGAAAACGAAGATAAATATACGCACATAGGTGGATAAATTCGATGGGTATTCTTACAGAAGATTGAATGAAGAAAATTGTGAGTAAAAAACAGCATAATGATGGAAGAGACATTATCAATAAAAATTTCTTTTTCGTTTTCTGTAAAATAATATCAAATTGATAGATATATATATATATAGATTATTATGGAAATGAGATTTTGAGACGACATATTTATATGAGAAGGGTGGCGGGGTGAGTACAAATACTGATAGACTCGGTTTCTTTTGAAGAAATAGAAAAAAAAAGAACTGTCTTAAAAATCGGAAAAGCAATCGATCGAGAATATGTTATTATTAGTCAAATCGGAAAATAAAGACAGCCCGCATATTCGATTAGATGATCAACACTCCACCTAAGACAAAATCAATTGTTTTCCTCAAGAAACAAAAAGAATATCTTCATATGATAATGAAATTGTCGTTGAACGCAAAACAGAATCTATGCAGAGATTGACAGCTCACTACGAATGAATTAGTAACTTTTCTTTTATTGATCAACTAAATTATGAGATGCGTAGGCTGATTCATACAAATATTTTCTTTTTTAATACGTTGAAATTTTTTAATGCATCATTTCCTTCCTCCGTTTTCAGATGCCTTTAAGCCGAGAGAAAAATCGCCTCGATTTGCTTCTCTCTTCCTATCGAATGATATTCATTTATTTTTAGTTTCTGGAACATTGATATTGTCATATCGAGCTCAATTTCTCGGTTGATTACATATGCTATTCGATAATAATTGATGAATTGTTCTTGTTATTCGCGTGCTTTAGACAAGAATCGTTTGTGTTGATTATGTAAGAAGAAAAAAAAATCATAGTCGAAGATTGAAGAGAACTCAGATCGACGATGATTGCAACTCTAAGAGAAGATTTTCAGTGTATATCGACAAGATTTAATTAATTGAATAAAAATAAATATTCGATGAGTTTCTTTCTTTCTTCTCTGTACTCGATCGGAAATCTTGCCAATAATTGAATTGGAACAGCAACGAACTTCTTCTAAATTGACAAATTCTACACCTGCTGATCGAATAAATGTCATTCATATATCGATCCGAACAGATGTCGGATAAATAACGAACAGAACAGAGAAAACTGCATGTGATAGATTCTTCTTACTCACGAATATCTAGCGACAATCCTAGCTCATTCGATTGGCTTATATCAACCAAACCAATCGATAAACTAACTGGTTTTATATTATTACTGTTACGTTATTCGAATTTGCGTTCTATTTATTTCGATGGGATTTATGGATAATGACCGAATATTCACCCGAATCCAATCAAGATTTCAATTGTGCCATTACGATTGATACGAATCATAGTCTTATGAAAACCACACCTCAATCTCTCGATGATATCGACGAGGAAAAAACTAATCTTTCAATTGAAAATGAAAACAATTCAAATGTTTTCAATACTGATCAACAAAAGAAAACTGGTAAGATAAGATTTAAGAGCTTGCTAACAATTGATTATGTAAACTACGATCAATCGAGATCATCGTTACTTGAAATTCAATGCCAAGATGATATTCATCATTAGCTTCCTTGAACATGTGGTCTAATGTTAGAGAAAAGTTCTTGTATCATCGATTAATCTCTATTCATTTGTTTTCTTTTTTTTATATCCAATCAGTTGAACAGATGTTGTCGAATCAAGAGATTCTCTCGTTCACATTTGATTTCTTTTTTTTTTTATGGAGTCTGTCTGATCAAGACAAAAATGCCCTTCGTATGTAAGGTTATGCACATTGCCAACGAACAATCGTCTAGTCATTGACCGATCACATTTACATTAATTTTAAGTTCTCGTCTCGTTCTTTTCTTTACTCGATGACAATCAGACAGACAAAAAAACTAAATGACCTAGATGTCTACAATTGAAACGACAATAATCGATATTCATTCATAATACATCGTAGAAATTCTTTCAATAGCAAGATATTGATTTGTTCAGAAAGTAATGCATTGATGTAACTATCACATCGTTGCGTATATATGCTTATGTATGTATGTGTGTGTGTGTGTGTGTGTACGTATTAAGCAAAAAAAGAAGAAGAAGAAGAAGAAGAAGAAAAAGAAAATAGCTCTTTCTCTTTTTTCCTCTCCTTTTCTTCTTTCTTTTGAGCGAGTTGTAATTGCTTTTTAACGGTAACGTTAACACAAAGTGCGCGCTCTTTTGGCCGCTGAATATATATGCAAGCAGCTCATCTTTTTCTTCTTTTCGACGACGTTGTCGTCTTATGATGAACACATACGTGTACAATACATATAAGTATACATATAGAGGAAATAGAAGAGAGCGCAAAAAAAAACCAAAGAGAGGAAAAGAAATAAAATAAGGCGGCGAAACAATGGTGATGGTGGTAGTATTTGCGCGCATTGCGTTCTCTCTCTCTCTCATCTGCGCTGGTGTAACTGCTGCAATATGTACATGGTCATCGGTTGGTTCATGGGCGTCGTTGCACATACATGTATATATATATAAAGATGCAAGCGAAAGAAAAAAAGAAGAAAAAAAAAGAGAAAAAGAGAGAGAAAAAAACGATGGTCGATAGTGACGCGGCGGCTATGGTGCAAAGAAGAAAGAAGAAGAAAAAAAAAAGAATAAGAAAAATCGTTCGCGCAACACACTCTACTACTGACAACGTCGACTATCACCATAACCGGCACACGTACACGTACCACAATACATATGCTGCGTTGGTGTCGTTGGACGAGAAGAACCAGTAACACACTACTATCACGGAGGAAAAATTAGATGCGCTGAGCAAAAAAAGGCGCACAAATGTTACGCAGCATTTATCCTTCGACAACGACCACTAACTGAGTACGAGAAAATCGAGCACGAGAGCGAAGTATAACAAAAAAGAAAACGACGAGACCCTCGATCGTACACGCTGATTATTTTTAATCATTACAATTTGACCCAAATAACAAAAACCAAAAATCACCGCCTCACAGTTCGCCCCTCGGATGGGTAAGTTCATAAATTATCAACAAAAAACCGTTTTTTTCCTCTCTCTCAAGACTCTTTCGTTTTTCTCTTCGAAATAAAATCATATCAGATACGTTCATACATCTAATACGTGAGATTTTGATGAACACACTGTCCTTGCGATAACATTCTCATTTAAGTGATTTCAATGTCCTTGTCATTAGCCGAGATTTCGAGTCCCGGACTAGTAAAATTTTTGACTCGACTTGATCAAATGCAAAAATGTTTAATGAATGCGAGTATGTGCTCTCTCACATACGCACACACATCGTAAAGTACACGGTGCTTTGTTTGTCCAAACGATTAACGATGTTGCGCAAGGACACCGTGCACAATTCGCTCGAATTTCAATCGTCATCATCATCATCAAATGATTGTTCGGATGAGGGTGGAGAAAAGGGGATGTTCATTGTATACACGTTCGTGTTACGTCTTTACAACGTACAAAAAAAAACGAAGAAAAAAAAAAGAAAACGAGAAGCACAGAAGAAGGAAAAAAGAAGCACAAACGCTTGTATATGAACATACAAAGCACAGAAAATAGTAACGTTATTGCGTCTTTCTCTGTTCCTTTTACGTCCCTTCGCATCATCGACTTGTAGGAGTGCGAGGATGTGTTGAGAAGTAGTTGTAGTTAATGTAGTAGTAGTAATAATAATAATGGTGATGATGGTAGTAGTGCTTTGTGCACAGAACAAGAAGAAAAAAAGGTCAGCAAAAAAAAAAGAAAGAAACGCGCGCGCCCGCGTCCCTTAAAAACGACCACATCCGGTCTTGACGTGTATGTGAATTCTCATGTCGTCATCATCACTATTATTCTTATAGTTATTTAGAAAAGAAACGATTCAGTTCTTTCTGTTAAATATAAAATTTGCTGATTAATTTATTTAGGTCCAGGCGTTCTGGACGTTCCATCGCCCGATGTTGGACTCGATGTCAAATTCGGTTTTAATGATTTATGTCCTGTATGTGGTGATAAAGTCAGTGGATTTCATTATGGTCTCTTGACATGTGAATCTTGTAAAGGTAGAAGAACATTGAATTCATTTCGATTCCGAAGAATTTCATTGATCGATTTCTTTTTATTAAATCAATAGGATTTTTCAAACGAACAGTACAAAACAAGAAGAACTATCAATGTATCGATAAACAGCAATGTCAAATCGATAAAACACAACGAAAACGTTGTGCTTTTTGTCGATTTAAAAAATGTCTTCAAGTCGGCATGAAATTAGAAGCCGTTCGAGAAAATCGCGTACGTGGTGGACGAAATAAATTCGGTCCATTGTACCGTCGTAGTCGAGCACTACGTCAACAAATCATGCGACAACATTTTGTCAGCATGGTCAAAGCTCAACAAACGATCATGCCCAATGACAATGGTCAAACATCATTAGATATGACAGGCAATCCTATGCACGTCAAATCCGAGCCCGAACAACCGAATATTCATCCATTTCAACACATGTACTCGAATCTACAAAGTCCATCAGCGAGTAATTTAACTCATCCAGCTCATTCACATCATCAGGCTACGCATCCACATCATCCGCATCATTATCAACCTCAACAACAACAAAAACCTGCATCATCTTCGTTTTATCCTGATTTTTTCAATCCAAATTCTTCATTGGCGAATAACACACGTCTACAACAACCATTTCAATTGAATCCATTCGATAGTTACTATAAAAATTCATCAACATCATCGACAGCCTACGGTCATTCGCCACCATCGTTACTCAACACAAGCAATCCAACATCAGGCTCATCGAATTCAAGTTCATCACCTGTCGGTCAAATTTCATCGAAACTACTCGATTATCAAATATCATCGCCGACAACAACTGTATCAACGATGAATACACATTCAAATCCAACAACTATTCTAAGTACATTAACCATGCAACAACAATCAATGACGACCAATGATTCCATGCATACAGATACGCATCATAGTTTATCATCGGTTTATTTTTATAATAATCATTCATATTCATCAACGAGTTATGACATGAACGAAACACAGAATACTCCGGAAATTTTAATTAAATTAATCGAATCCGATCAATCCTATCGTTGTACGGAAATTCGTTATATTGAAGATATTCAACAGATACATATCGATTTAACACGTGATGACGGAGATATTCTTGTTGTTTGTTCGTTATTGGATAAACTATGTTTTCTTATGGTCGATTGGGCACGTCAATCGCTCTATTTCAAAGATATACAAATCGATAATCAAATTAAATTGTTAAAAGCTGCATGGATCGAAATTTTAATTATCGATCTTATTTGGAAACAATGTCAACAACCGAAAGAATCATGTGCGAATTGTATTGTTAGTGTATGTAGACATTGCATTCATTTGTTTGTCTCTCGAAAATTCAAATCACAAATTTTTTTAGGCTAATGGTCAATTGTTAAACATAAATCAAATTCAGAATCCTTCAGTTAAAAAACTCGCCGAAAGATATCTACAATGTGTTAATGATTTTCGTCAACTTCAGTGGCAATATCCCGAATATCTTGCACTTAAATATCTTGTTCTCTTCGATCCAGGTAAAAAAAACAACTAAAGTTCATTCAATTCGAATTTGTGATTTTCGTTTCGATTAGATGTCCAAGGTGTAACTGAATCGAGTTTAATCGAAGAAGTTCAAGAGAAAATCACGACGGCATTAGGAGAATATACAAACGATCATAACAATTCAAATCGTTCTCCATCAACATCTCAACAATCAACAAATTCAACAAATGAACAAGAAAAATTTGCGTGTATTCTATTAAAACTTCCCGATGTTCGTTTAATTGGCAATGATTTAAAGAAATTCTTACAATTAATCGATCGAAAACATAATGGCAAACTTTTAGATGGATGTTTACTCGGCGAAATGCTCAATGGTTTACAATCGAATAATTGAAGAAGAAAAAAAAAAGAAATCTTTATCAAATCAATTCTGTGTGTGTGTGCGCGTGCGTGTGTGTGTTTCGTTTTTATCACTCAGGTTCGACATTATTCTCTAGTTCATCGAAACAAAACAAACGCCCAATAATTCATTTTGTACAGTCGTTTTGTTGTTTCAAACATCAAGTTCTTTTTATTATTCTTCTTATCATTTTTCTCAGTCACTTTTCAAAAGAAAAATCTACGATAACAGTGAGAAAACAGTGACATAATAACTATCTATTAATTAATCAGAGAGTTGTGCCATTTTTCGTTTTTTTTCTCTTCTTTCAATTTGCATTATTCTTTTAAAAATCTTTTTTTTTCTTTCTTAGTTGTTTGCTTGAAATCTTTCTTTCTCTCTCTCTCTCTTTCTCGTTTTGACTGACTATTCAATCGACGACTCTACAAAATAGGCAGATGTTTGGCAAAATTCACGATATTTGTTGTGTTTTTTTTTCTTTCGATAAAAAAACAACTAAGGAGTTACTTATTTAATATACCTATATATATATATTATAAATATTGATTATTATCTTACGAAATACTCGTGTTTTTCTTTCTCGTTTGTTTTATTCATGACATAAGCTATGTAGTTCTCAGGGATATGGAAAAACAAAAAAAAATAGAACCATCAGCAACAATCTCGTTAATTGTGAACATCATCTGTAAACAAATATTTTTTCTGTGTTTGTTTTTTTTCTCTTCTTCTTTCGTTTTGGAAATAATAATAATAATAATAATAAATTAATTGACAGTTTATAAAGCAATATTTGGCTTGAGTTTTTCAACAGTTCGAACGATAGCTTCATTCTAAAAGTACGCAAAATGATGAGATTCGCTGAGCAATTTTCTAGTCGGATATAAGACAAGGAATAACATCGATTTCCCTCGAGTATCATTTAGTGCGTGATTCAACATTGAAAAAGACTAAATCAGACTTTGCACGAACCTGTCGACAGTATTGAAGAAAATCTTCTTTGTACACATAGCCATTGCCATGTATATCCCAATCTTTAAATAATTGATCTGTACGTTCTTCAATCGTATTTGTTATTGACGTGTAGTTTAATTTACAAACAGGAACGATTAATTGAAAAACTGATGCAACTAATTGTAATAATTCCTGTAAAACGAAAAACAAAAGATCTTATTCGAGTTACGATAGGATATGATTACTATGCGTGTGATTTTGCCATCTTTATTTAAATCATATAAATCAAATATCCAACTGAGACGATCGTCAAGCGAACCGTGAATAAGCAGAGAAAATGTTGTTAGTAAATCTTCGAAACATATCGCGCCCGTATTACCACGATCGATATTTCGAAAGAGAAATACCGAATATCGATAACATTCTGAAATATCTTAGTTAGTTTTTCGAATGATCGATTGCAAACGATGACATACCACCGGTTGGAAATAATGTTGAAAAAACCGCAGCAAAACGTTCTTTACTAACTTGACCGGATGGACTATCCTAATTGAGAGAGAATGAAATTGAAAAAAAAACATCGATGGAGTCATATGTTTACTTGTTTAAATCTTCGATAGAGATGTCGAATTTCGTCTTTTGAAAATTTTGTTTTACGAGTTAATTCATTTATTGTACAATTTGGCCGAGAAATTGGATGGATCGGTGTTGCACTTTCTAATTCAACCAAATCATAGAATTTTCTTTACCAAATCTGTTCGAAATCGAACGATATTTACTCAATAATTGAGCTTGCTTAGCACTCGTAGCTATTCGTCGAGTTTCAGTAACACTTTGAATCGACGTCTCAACTGCTTGCCACATCTGTATTTTTCTTTGTTACTGTTTATGTATATGTATATTTATATTTCTATCTTCTGAGTAATCAACACAAAACAAAAGACTGATTCTTATTAGCAAAATGTCTATCTGTGTGTTTCTGAGGTTTGTGATGATTAAAGGCAAAGAGCAAGAAAAAAAGAAGAAATTAAGCGGAAGAATAAAATCTCTTGAGAAATCGAACAAATAGTGATGAATATACATATATCTATTTGCCTGTCTATTAGTTTCAAAGACAAATCTTACCAATTTCATTTTTGTAATTATCAATACTTCCACCACCACCACCACCACCTGCTGAACGAACAACATTCATGATGTAAGAAAAATCCTACGATACGAAAAGAAATACTTTTGCAAGAAATAATACTTTGTAATAATACCTTTTCTTTTTTTTTGATAAAATGTCAAATAAATCCTGTTTGCTTTTGAACAGTCACTTTTCTTTTAGTTGGTGTCGTGTGTGCGCATTTCCTGCATATAGTATTTCCGTTTTTCAAAGCTTCAAAAAGAAAAGAGAAAATCGCTTTAGTTCTATTTTATTCATTAGAAAAAAAAGTCGAGGACGAGAAGAAACAAAAAAAACCAGAAAGACTTCTTCTTGCGTAAACAAACATTTATGTGAATTTATCTGTATTAAATGATTCTAATTATACTTGCATTTTTGTTTTAATAACTGAAAGCAAATTCAAGAAAACAATTGCTTTTAATCATGTTTCGGTAGACTAAAAACTAGAAGAAAAACTAACATTAACATACGCTTGTCTACATCTACGGTCGAATAAATACAAAACAATGTAATAACTGTATATGATTGATGAAAAGCCCGAATCGTACAAAAGACAAGAAAAATCATCAATGCTTTCTATCGAAAACCCAACTGAAGTATATATCTATGTATAGCATGGACATTTACGCTATTAAACATATCCGAACTAATTAATGTTATGTTTGGTTAGATGACAGATAGCTTATACAGATTAGACATATTCGTATTCGATTTTCTATTAGAAAAATATATTTAAATAGAGTACATTGTTGAATCGATGATATTTCGAGTTTAATTAGAACATATTTGAGACAAATATTCACATCAATTGTATTTTTTTAAACAAGATTCATGTAAACATTAAACATATCTGTCTCTCTTTCTCTTTCTTTTTCTGTTCCTTCGTCAATTGACTTCTGGTAAATCTATCGTTTAAGAGCAAGACATTCGTAACAAATCACATTTACATAGAACAACTCGACAAAGACAGTCAAAGAAAAACATGTATATACATCGTACTAATAATCAAGGGAGAGAAACAATAGAACGAACATCTGTTTGACATTGAAAGACAGCATAGAAATCCATTCGCATAAATACTAGTTTATCAAGATGAGAAAATTATTGATGACATTTTGATTCGGAATACGAAAAAGAACAGAAAATAATCTATTATTTAGTAGATAAATTGTTCACTATTAACGGACATCTGTTAGCCAGAAATGAATCTATCACTATCATGTTAAAATTAGAAATTCATGTCTGTATGACATTTTGTACTGTTTCGTTATTTATTTTATTAGTATAATCAAATGTAAAACAGTTATTTTAAAATGTTTTTTTTTTATTAACTTTTTCTTTCGTTTATGAAAGCTCATGATCATGCATATACGCGTGACAGAAAACGGAAGAACAAGAAGAAAAACAAAAAAGAAAATGGTGTGACAAGACTGTACAAGAGACGAAAGAAACAAATACAAACACACATTTACTTTCACATATCATCTCGGCCAGCACCCGTGTCAAACAGGCGAACGCTCACCTGTCTGCCACCCGACGGACCTGAACGTGACGTTGACTGAATAACGGCTGATGATACAGCCGATCCACTTGCTGAGCCAGGTCCACCGGTTCCACCTCCACTACCTGAACGTTTATAAAAATGCCACAATTGTTGAATTAATTCTGTGACAACAAGATCACTCGAATTATATGCAAGTAGTCTCAAAATTAAGACGCCATCATGTTGTAAATATCGATGAATGAATTCTTTTGCTGGCATTCGTCGTAAATGTGTATCATTTTGCATTAATTCAAGACGTTTTTTTATATAAGTATAACGTACACGTCCAAATGAACGAACAAACCACGCTAATAAATCGTACGTATTGCATACAGTTAAAAATGCAAGCCAAAACCAAATGAATAAAAATGCTTTTTCATTGAAAAGATTAATTGGTAGTACGCACTAGAATTTTAAACAAAAAAGCACGATTAAACAAACGAATTTTAGTTGAAAATACACTATCATCTACCTGTACGGTATGAACATGAACATTTTGAATATTTCGAACAGCAAATTCACACATCGTTACACGTGGAAAATACATTGATTCAGTTAGTTCTTCTCCATTGAGAATCTTTCGAATTAACTCAACACCATAGGAAGCAAAATTATGACCGAGAAAAATATTTAATAGAAATAATTGTCCAAGTGAATTGACAATAAAAAGTAATTTAGTGACGAAAAAAAGTATTAACAAATATGAGCCCATACGACGGCCAGGTACACAGAGAATAAATGCGAGAAAACGACGAATAAAATCGAAACGTTTAGCTTTTCGTTTACGCATGTAAACATATTGATCGATTGAACGTGTGAGATAGGTCATGATTTTATTTCGATCTTCGAATCGATCGGCTGTTTGATAATTTAATGCTGCATCAACAAGATTAACTACATTTATACCTGATTTAGCAGATAGAGAACGCCACAACATTCGTGGCAAATAGAACAGAACAGCTTGAAATAGAAGAATAAAGGGAGTCCACTGGTAATACTAGAAAAAAACAAACAAACAAACGACAGTCGAAAACAGAAACAATGTATGTTTTATTTGATCTTACTTTAACAACACGAGTTTTCTTCTTAGTATCGTCTAATGGTAGAGTTTCTGCTGCAGCCACATAGTATGTATTGGATACCCAACAGATATTATTTGAATAGACTTCATATGAACGTGTAAAATGTCCCGGTACCCAACAAGCAATATGATCGGATGAGAATTGTTTATTTGAAACGATAATTGAAAAAATAACTAAGATTATAACTGTATATTTATAATTCAAACGATCGACCGTACATGTATCACTTCGATGTGGACCAAGAACGGAAAATGGTAGACGTGATACAGTCGCAAATAAATCCATGATTGTCTTGTTGAATTAATAACCTAGGAGAACAATGACAACGTTTGGATGCCATGTGTAGTCGACATGAACATAACATGAGCATCGACAAATAAAACAAAACAAAACAATATCAAAAATGATGTCTATTAATGAATAATGACAACGGGATGATTTGATTAATTAACTAATTCATAAATAATCATTGCATTAACTGGATATTGGAGAATATCTATATTGAAAAAGACAAAAAAAGACAATAGAAAATATGATTTTGAACAATTTCTCGTTGAATTAAGAGAAAAAAAAGATAATCACAAAGCTGCATCATTTATATTCTTTTTTTTCTTCGTTCGTTCATTCCCTTCATTATCTGTCATTTGTATACAAGCAAAAATCTCCTGTACTTACACTCAAATCCTTTTCTAATTCTCTTACGATTCCAGGCCGAAAAAGAAGAAAGAGAAAGAGAGGGAAAAGAAATGAGAATGACACGGTGATTACATGAGACTCATTTCCGATGCCTTGAAGCGGACGATCGGACATTGCTCGATTGACGAGTGGACTTCCGAACAGTGAGAGGAAACTGATGATAGAATAATTGATTACAGCAGAAGAACAAGGCAAAATAGATCTAGTTACTTTCTTGTTCTTTCTTTTGCTTCTTCTTCTTCTTCGTCTTCTCCTCCTCCTTCTCGCATCTCCGACAAACAATAGTCGATTGATACGACTAAATAGGACCAGAAAAAACCAAATATGAGGTTTTACGGATAGGGCCACTCGCTTTTTTTTTCTTCTCTTTGTCTGCTGAATGATGCAGACAACATGTTATTTGATGAGATACACAATAAGAGAGTTCTCTAAATAATGCCACTTAATACGTCTCTTTTTCTTTCTATTTCTCCCTCCGTCTCTCTCTCTCTCTCTCTCGGTCTCCTAGTTTTCTCTTTCTCTTTGAGGTTTCTTCTATCTATTTCCTTGCCTGAAAAAGTCATTTGTCATCATCATAATCATTGAGAACGTTATATGATCTATGCGAATTTAAGCATAACGATTTTCTTACTCGATAACTATTACCTGAGAGACAAAAATCAATGAGCATCTTATCACGGGTTTGCCTTCGTTCTATTTCATTACGAATCCCCTTGGACGAACGCTTAGTTCCGGTCTCTCGGCTTGATTATCAAAATATTATCTTGTATATATATATGCGTGTGTGTGTGCGCCATTGCTATCGACAGAAGCGGAAAGCGGATTTTGTCCCCGCAAGCAAAAGAATCGAAATGATTTTGAATCGCCAGACCAAATAAACAAGTCGAGTTTCTGTATGATGATGATGCGCATCGGATTGCGGTTTTTTTTCTATATATCTAACAAGCAGCACTAACGAACGAGAAAGACCGATTAACGACAATTGACAAAGAGGAACAGATAACGAGAGAGAGAGACGGAAAAAGCAACAAATGAAGACGAAGAAAAATCCATATAAAAAAATCGGATCAACATCGTTCTTGATATTTTTTTGTCTTTTGTATTTACATACCTTTTGAATTCTGTTTCTATCATGATCAATGACAATTGTCTGCAGATTTCATCATAAGTTTTTATTTTGGAATATGATGTTTCTATTCTTGTTTCGACTTACGGCTATATAGTTTTATCTGACGATTATCTAGAATAACAATAGACAACAACAAAAAAAAGATCGAAATTCAAATCGAAACAAAATACAGAGGCAAGAACCGAGAAAAAGAAATGAATGAATGGAATTTCTAATGTAAAGCAAACAAATCAATGATTTGCTGACAAATAGTAACTCAAATGCAAAGTGATCTTTCTCATATGTGTTATGTTCAATGAGTGGAAAAGGTTTTTTCTGACTTGTATGTTAATAAAAGCATTCTTAATCAAAGAAAAATCTTATTCAACTCAACGAATCACCGAAATAATGGGATGTCGTCTATATCAATTCCATCTTCTCCGGCTATAATAATAAACTATACGATGTTAACTAAAACGAAAGAAAAATATCTACTTCCTATCATTTCTCTTAAATGAACAATAATACAATAATCATAGTCGAAAGAAACAAGTGAATTAGTGAGATGTTATTCAAACTAATAATTTTCTTTTTCGAAGAGATGTTTTCTCGACAATGATAATACATTCAAAACGAGAGATAGAGAGAGAGAAAACTACATAGGAAAGAAAGTAAAAAGTAGAACGTTCGTCATTTGCTCAAGTGGTTTGCCTGTGGATTGTGCATGCACGCACAGAGATCAATATATTTTATTTCGAAGGCTGTTATGATTACCATCACACACACACACACACACACACTATATATACACATTCTCCTTTTTCCGTCATTGTATGCACACAAACGACACTAGTACGAGTTAGAATAGACGAAAAAAAAGGAAAAAGAAAAGTAATCTCATTGTTTCTCATTTGTCTTTCTTACACCAATTCTAATAGCAGTAGTAAAGCAGGAAGAGTCCGTTCCGTTGTCATCTCTCTACATGTCATTTGAATTAGATACTTGCAGTTTGCGTGATGTCATTACGATAGTATGTATATATTTATATATGTGAGTGAGAGAGAGAGAAATCCTTTCGATGCATCGTATTGTAAAAACAAGTGCTCGATCATTGTATTGATGCAGAAGATTGAACGAAGGGAGGAAGACACGCGCATTGGTGCTCAAACAGATCCGCCTCTTACTTGTATTCCTTCTCGATCTGAGAAAGAGAGAGAGAGAGAAAAAGAAGAGCGAAACATCGATGTGAGCGTTTCATCTTGATTGTATTATTTACACCAACACTATCAATGCATCGTTCCGATTACTAGCAAACAAAAAATTTTCATATTATTAAATGACGACAATCATTCTCACTACTACATTATATATATATAAATCCATTGAGATTTGCTGCCGTCATTTATGTATAAACATATATATACGATTTTTTTTCCTTTTAAAGCAAAGAGAGAAAACCGCAACAAATAATCATTGTTATTCAATCACTCGAAGAGAAAGAAGAAAAAAAAATCCGACGAGAGAGTCTTATGCTATATAGCAGCGTTAAGATCGGAGTCCTATCTCAAGAGTATTATCAAGTTTAGCAGGCAGAGAAATGATGATAAAAATTTATATGATCATTTTCTAGTTAAATATAAACATAAACTAGAGAAGAAAAGAAAGATTGTGATTTAAATCAGATGATGATGATGAAATGAATCTTTAAAAACAAAAGCAAGACCTATTGATATTGATATTTAATATTCCCACATGGACAACTATCATTATCAAGGCAACTGGACGATAAATGTCGAGTTTGATGATCTGATATATATACATATTTATCAAATCCAGATGTCGCTTAAGATATTTCCTAAATAGTATGATCAAGCACGAACTAGACGAAGATGGATAAGATAAATCAGGTTAGAAATTGAATATCTCGTAGCAAACTAGTTAAATATTTATTTCGAATCGATCACGAACAGTAACAATTGATCAATAAGATCGAGCTAAATTCATTTCTCACATGTCTAGATAAATCTTGTCGAGCATGCAGAGAAAAATGACAACAGAATATTCACCCTTGAGTTATTTGTGATCGTAATAGTAGTACTAGACGTAGTGTCATCAATGCACATCGACAGACGGAGAAGAAGAAGAAAAAACGTGGAGACAAGAAGAAGAAAAAAGTGAATGAGGGAAAATCAAATATTTGTTGGGAACAAATACGAACACACATATGAGGAGGAGAGAATCCGTTTTTTTTTGCAAAATTACATCGGAACTATTGATGCCGGTGAGTCAATTGCAAACAAATGAACATCATCGACCGACACTCTATGCAAACGTGTGATGAGGCATAAACTACATGACAGGTCTAGCGCGCGCGGTTAGCTTCAATCTGACATTCTGACAGTTGCTATGTTGAAAATGATCGAATCAAAGACAATCATAATTTGTTTGTATTTAAGTTACTACAAACGATTGATAATTACAGCAAAAGGAAAAGAAGAATGTTTTCTCTATAATTCTTTTCTTCTTAGAAATAAATTTTATTTTCTCCGTCTCTTCTGCTTGCCTGAACTGATTCTTTATTTTCTAGTGATTGAATCTCAATGACAGGAAATGATGAGTTCCGTTTTTGCTTGTACATTCCGACTCTTTTTTTCTCTCTCTACGAATATCCTTACGATTATGCCATGCATGTGAAAGAAAAGTGGATTAGCAATCACAAATAGACTCAAGTGATCATCATTCCAACAAAACGAGAGACAAAAAAATCAGCAATAAAACTTACCTCGTTCAGCAGCAATTGTATATATATATTAAAAAAATGAAAGAATCGAGACGTCGTGTATACAGACAACATCATCGATAGAAAGTACAAAAAAAAATGATGATTACAAATAGGTTTTCTCTCGTTCTTGTATTTCTCCAAAAGT
>ERZ778020.1972-NODE-1972-length-16028-cov-3.716960_pt1 | contig 16028 bp, 17 predicted proteins | sample MGYA00375750_ERZ778020 | MGnify/ENA primary metagenome ERZ778020 (study PRJEB29350, sample SAMN05389818) | bioreactor metagenome | isolation source: Ammonium sulfate bioreactor | place: South Africa: University of Cape Town | collected 2014-03-17 ...
CGTTGTCGATGATATGATCGCATTTGGCAAAGGTTTGCTGGCAAAATCGAAGTTTCTTCTTGTTGTTTTCATTGAAATTATTTTTAGGTTCGAGTAAAAAACGTGCAAAACATAAAGCAGCTTGGTCGATGATCGAGCAATGTTATGCAAAATTGAAATTAGCCGATGATCCATTGATAAAAACAATTGATCAATATTTTTTATTGAAACCATTTCAAATAAATGATACAGCTGATGATTCGACATTGAACGGAGAAAAAACGAATCCAATAGGTAAACTTCAAGAATTAACGCAGAAAAATTGGATTCGACCACCGGAATACGAATTTTCTGATCAAGAAAATCTTTCGACACCGAACTCGAAAGTTTATCTATGTCAAGCCAAAGTCGCTACTTACACAGCCGAAGGCAAAGGTCTCTCAAAGAAAATTGCTAAACGTCAAGCAGCCACCAATCTTCTCAATATCCTAGAAAATCTCGAACCCGAAGAAAAGAAAGCATTACTCAATCGACCAGAAGGACAGGTAAACTCATTCGAATTGATCTGTTTTCGAAAAATAAAACGACCGTTTGTAGAACGATCCTGAATATTCTCAATCGCATTCGAAATTTCGTCGATCACGACGTAAAGGCAATGATACAAGTGTAAATCCGCATGAATAAGAGAATCTGTTTGTTTTTTAACTTAAGTTTTTTGTTTTAGTTACTCGATACAAGTGGTGGTCCACGTGGTTCAGGTCGATCGAATCGTTTATATGAAAAGAATTCATTTCAATTAATGAAAAACACTGATTTACCGCAGATAAAAACTTTACTTTCCGATGACTATCAAGAGAATCTCAATGAATCGATTGAATTCTTTGAAAATCTTGCACAAGAACAAAATTTTACATTCGAATATATTCAATTGCCAACTATCGATCAAAATTCGATTCAATTATTACTCGAAGTTCGTATTAATCCAATCTCAGTCTTTCATGGTCATGGATCAACATTCGAATTAGCACGACAATCTTCGACTAATCTAGCATTGAAATATATTCGTTGTCTCACTAAACAACAACAATATTCAACAGCGAACATCACGACTACACCATTATTACAAACGACAAATTAACACCGCAAAAGAAACAAAAAGAGAATACATTGACATTCACATAAATACTTTGGGTTTTATTGATGAGAAAGGAAAAAAGAAATATTCAAAACTACGACGTATACTAGTCAACTTTGAAAAATGTAAATATCGAACTGTGATATTTGTTTTAGAAAGAAAAAAAATCGAGAATAAAACAAGAGAAAACCGTTCCTTGCTTTTTCTTTGTTATCTCAAACGATTGATACTTGACTACCGAATGTTCGTTGATTTGTAACGTAATGTTTTGGACTAATAAAACCGACAGTTGTATGATTCCATTGAGTCGATATTGGAACATGAATTTCAAGTCGTTTACATGTTTGAATCGCAAGATTTTCATGATTTCGAATGGGAAAAATCACTGTAACAGAAAATCTCTTCGTCTCGGATTCATTCGTTTGTATTTCGACATCTCGTTGTCCGTATCGATGACCACGATATTGATAGAAAGGTATCGAATAGAATTCGGCTTGACTAAGAAAATGTCTATCAATTTGTCGACGAAAAAACCGAGATATTCGAGATTGATTCGGTTCGTTTGCTGTCATTATCGACGAATTATCATCATCTGTCATTGATACTTTCATTGTACTATCGAATAAATGATCGTTACTCTTCGAACGTTGTAAACAATTTTCATCCGAGAAGATTTCATGTTTACCATCGATTTGTATGCCAACATCACGTACGAGTATTGGCGGTTCACGTTCATGTGTTGCACCTTGTTGATAGATAATCATTTTACACATTAATGGTAAACGTGTTGACGATGCCGGAATATCAAATGTGATCGTTTCGGCTAATTCACAATTCGATATTTCACTTCCGATACATGGTATTTCGATTTCTTCATCGAATAGAGTTTTTTCATAATCATTATCTTCTTTTATTGAACTATAACCATCGGCATATAAGACTTGACTCAATGTTGGCACAAGATATTTGCTCGTATTGATTTTAAATGGGATCGCATGAAAATGAGTTTGATGTGTTCGATGAAGTTCTTCATCACGTTTTAATATGCTGTACAAATCAACTGAATCACTTGTTCGCATTTTCTTCCGTCTTCGTTTTTTTTTGTTGTATCTAAAACGTAACAAATAAAGAGAAAAAACCGCATGCCTTCTCGTAGAACGATTAACATATCAATGATAATAGACAAAAAAAAAGAACGAAGTTTTTTTTATATATGTATGTTTCTCTTCTGACATTCTTTTCTCGTATAAAAAATGTTGAACTTGTATTGAATTGATTCGATTCTTGTTCTTCATCATTTTGCTTACTAGTCATATGTAAATTGACAAATGTAAAAAGATCTCGCGACTATCTTCATAACCTTTTTGTGTTTGTTTTTATGACAATATAATTGAAGTAGCAAAAAAAGAGAAATAAAAAAACATATGGAATTTATTACAAATCAATATATTATTATTCAATTGGCTTTTTATTTGATATTGAGATAAAAATAAATAACTAACGAAAGCACTTTATTGAGAGATCAGTTTTACGATTGAATAGATTGGAGAATCATGTCGACAACGGATTGTCGGACATTACATATTTATCGTGTGCCAGTTCATCAAAAACGAACTCTAGCTCTAGAAAATTATGCATCGATATCTCCGTTACGTTTGCCGTCGCCAAATCGAGTCAAATTTGCATCGGGCCGACGTCATTCAACACCACAGACATCAGCTAAACTCAATTCAATTGATTTTCAACCTCAATCACATATAACAAATAAAGATTCGAATTTATCATCCGATGCAGCCAAACCACCATCACGTCCTGTCTCATTAGTTAAATTACGTCCGTCAGAAGAACGCCTTACTCGTCTAGTAACAACACCGACAAGTATCCATTCATTTACGGATGTTATCCTACCGATAGCAAAGAAAAATCGAAATACATTCATTGAAACTTCGAATCCAATTCCATCAGATACTCAATTCAAACGAACAAAAGCAACATCGAATGATCTAGAAACTCGTACGATCGTGTCATCGGAAGATAATGTAAAACGACTCATTCGTCTTCTTTTTTTTCTTTCAAATAAAACTATTTTGTTTGTTTTTCTTTTCAGGCAACGAAAAGCAAAAGTCGAAGATTGAATTGTAATTTTTGCCATTGGTATTGTACTTGTCGATTCTATAGCTGGATTTTATGTTTTCTCTTTATAATCACCGTCGTCATTGGTCTACGTTTTTGTTTTAAACTCATTTCTATCTAATCAAAAATGCAATTGTTTTTTCTCTAACAGAAAAAAAACTAAGTGTACTCGTACTTGTAAGGTTGTCTCTCTTTTATTGAATAATAATAATAATAATAAAAAGAAATTATTCAGTCAATTCAAACAAAATACAAAAGAAAATCATGACCAGTATTCAACCGATCGCAGAAAATTCACCTAAAAGTTCAATTTTGGAACGTCCAATAACAACATCTCTCGTTCGTTTTAATCTTCCTCGTGTTGAATCAGAACGGTCATTGAATTTATCTTCAAAAGGAGATTCTATCGATTCGAGTGAGATTCTTTCTCAACCGACACTGAAAATCTCCGAATTTCAACCAACAGAACAAACACCTTTCCAACAATTAACACCAAAACCAATTAAACCAAAAAAATTACACCGTTTTATTCTTCTAACATATCGAACAATTTGTTCTCTATCATTACTATCAATTCTTTCCATAGCTATAGTTCTCATTGGTTTCGGTATTGTCGTATCTTATCGACGATCATCTATTGATTCTCGATGTTCATCGATTAGGTATTGTCCAAGAAATTCTAGTTATACATTAACATGTAATTTAACGAGTGAATATTGTTCATGTTACGATGTCGACGATGAATTGATCGGTTGTATTCAACAGCGAACATATTCTCAAGCTTGCTATCGTTCTCAAGAATGTTCGATTGAAAAAAATTTACAATGTAATTTACATACATATCAATGTCAATGTCTTGATCATTATTATTATAATGATAGTTTTTGTGTACCTTTATTAACATACGGTGATATCTGTTCGATATCGAATGATCGTTGCGACTATTCATTAAATTTAACTTGTTTAGCAAACAGTCAATGTTCATGTAATACGAATCAAACATTTTGGAATGGAGAATTCTGTGAAATCTATCGTTCAGTTGATAGTCCATGTGATCCGTACAAAACTCCATCGGGTTGTTCGTTAACATTTACTTGTGAGAATTCAACAGCAACATGTCAATGTCCATCGTCGACTTATTTCGATGGTGAAGCTTGTTTAAAATATAGTTCCTATTTAGAACCATGCTATGATGAATATTCATGTCTACCCAATAGTCAATTGTTGTGTTTATGGGGTTTATGTATGTGTCTTGATGAATATTTCTATTGGTCACCCAATGATACTCAATGTATTTATCCGAAAAAGATCGAATATAATTCTACTTGCGATTATCATACAACTTGCGAGAGTGATTTTGGATTACGTTGTATTGATGGTCATTGTTTATGCGAATCGAATTCATATTGGGCATCAGGAGGTTATTGCGATCTACAATCATTAATCGGTGAACAATGTACAACTGCACCTTGTCTAGCTCATACGAATTTGATCTGTTCGGCAGATACATGTACCTGTCCGCAATGTAAAGATTCTTCGAATTGATACAATGATAAAAAAAAGTTTAGTTTTGATTTTGTAGTTCATTATTGGGATGGTTCGATTTGTCAATATCAACGAACATATACCGGTTTTTGTGTGCAAGATAGTTGGTGTCGAGGTGATCTTGGTTTGCGTTGTCGAAATTTAGTCTGTACTTGTTCATTATGTTCGACTTGTTTTTGGGATGGTGTTCGTTGTCGTGATTGTCCAACATCATGGCAACTCGTTCAATCGAATGGTACGATGCAACCTCGTATTTATTGTTACATTAAAATGAATTCCTATGTCAATTGGAATGATTCATTAGATACTTGTGCATCAACGGCAACATCGTATTTCGGACCCAAAAGTCATTTAATTTATATCGATGATAAACAAGAACTCGACGATGTGAGCAGCTTTGCAACGAACGAATATTATGACATATTTATCGGTCATACAAATCAATATAATGTAAGTCAATGGATGCTTGCCAATGGAACGGTTTCGCCAACGATGAAATGGTGTCCGAGTATATCGGGAAATTTTACTGATGTTAAATGTGCTCGAATTATGATCGGTAGTGTTTGTATTGCTGATATTGCTTGTTCAGGGTGGACATCGAGGTATATTTGTGAATTAGACTGATGTGTTTTTATTTAAGAAAAGAGAAGAAAAAAAATCGAGAGAATTCTAAGGAAAACATAATAATTTTAATTCTTTTATGGATTCAATGACAACATCTAATTCATGTTGAATCGATTCATGTGGTATATCTTCGGCAATGAATGATTTTAAATCATCGAATTGAAAACGAAGTTTATCTATTTGTTTATGTATTTCTTCTAAATATTTTATTGTACTCGTTGGATCACGACGATGTTCGAGAAATTGAACAAGACCAAATGTAGTCAGACCAGCTAATAATAGAGCAATAGCCAAAATAGTTAAAAACATACTCAACGAACTATCAGGAATGAGATTGGCTAGAACTCGTCCGAAAAACAGTAATACTCCTCCGATAATACCACCGATAATTCCCCATTTACGCATTTCACACCAGAAATAAGTTGAATGAAATTTTGTTAGTTTCTCTTGTAACAATTGTGATTGTTCAATTAATTTTTTGAATATTTCCTCATCTTTTTTACTATTCAAATGTTCGATTAGTAAACGTGCTGATTGTAAACGAAATTTTCGATAGAGTATTTCCATGGAACCAGCTGCTTGATACGTCGAATGACGTACTTCATTGAGATCATTTTTAATTGCAAATAAATTTTCCTTATCAACGCCTGTCAATTGTGGTGATAATGTTTCGAAATAAGTTTCAAATCTCTCGATTGCATGTGTTGCTAGAGCAATTGAACGAGAGAAATTACTCGATGAACCTGGCCGTTCTAAACGAGATTCGAATAATTGTTCGATAGCTTGCCATTGTTCAGATGTAAATAGTGGACTCGACATTTTCGATTAATAAAAATAAAAAAATAGAAGTGCTTCTATTGCATTTGTCCTTATAGGTGAGTAATATTGACGTAGCAAAAATTTCATAATTCTGGTGAAATAACGATGTTCTCTGCCTGCTTTCTTTTTTTATTCTAATGAATCTTATCGCGGTAAATTTACAGAAAAAAAAGTAAAATGGGAAGGAGGAGAAAAAGTAGTTAGTCATCAATTGTTGTTCTATTGATTAGTGTTTGGATCCTTGATTTAATTGTTTAGTTTCTAAATATTCGAAAATTTAAATTTAAAATAAAACTTCGAAATTCTGAACCTTTTTTTGGCGCTTGATTTGATGTCATCGGTGTTGAATTTGATGGCGAAGGTCGTCCACTAATATTACCACGGTTGGAATTGAACGTTCCGTATTCTTCATGACGAATTAAACGGGAAGTTTTGAAAACTTGTTGTTGAATATCCCATTGTCTCATTTGTCTAATTAACGAAAATAACGTTATTTTCATTTCTCAACTAAGACAAAGAAAAACTTACGAACGAAAATCTTTGTTTTGATTTCGTTCCCAATTCTGCGCACGTAAATCAAAATGTGAACCGGCAAGTCGACCTTTGACTGCGTTTTTATTCGTCTAAAACGACGATACAATTAGAAAATGATGATAATCAAAAATAATTTTCAATTACTTTCGGTTCGAAGACTTGTGGTGAATGCGAATCAATACCCGATAATTGACGACTTTTAATTTCTAAACAAGAAAGAACAATTTCATGAATAATATGATGAATTGTTTCATTGATTTTCGACAAACCAGCGGGTGAAATGACATCAGGAAGTTCATAAACGACAGCACGAGTACTTTTATCCCAGGGTCGATCTATGGTAAAAAAACACGAGTTTTCTAAAAAATTCAACGAATATTTTGTTTTTCATACTTCCGCCACTCTCAGTAATATCTGATTGTAAACGAACAATCATATTAGGAAGATTGGCTTGTCTCATTTGTAAAACACGCTAAAATCGATAATGTTTTATTGAAAAGTATTGACTGTCAAACATACTCGTGCATTTTGAAGAACTTGAAGATTGTTCATCTTTATTTTCTAATCTAAAAATCAGAGGAAAGGAATAACCTTTAAAAATTTACAAAACGGAGAGAGTAAGCTGGATTATAAAAATCAAAATATTTTTTTTTTCTGTTCAATTAAGATTTCTTTGGACTTCCACCTTTGCCATATTGTGGATCGTTTGAAATGACTTGATTCGGTCGATTCCAATCTTTTCGTGTAACACCTAATTTAACAACAATAACGAACTATATTCAATCAGATCATATCCTTCGTTATACCTGGTTGATTCGTATCATCGGTTTCAGTTGGTTTCTGTTTTTTTCCTTCACCTTTGGTTTTATTCAAATTCGTGCCTAATTTATTTCTTCATATCAATCGAATTCAACATATCATTCGATTTACTTTTATGTTTGTCTGGTGATGTCGATGATTTCGGATCACTTCCATCGAATCGTACCTGTTCGAAAACGCTAGTTAATCGTGCAAAACCAACCGGTTGTCGCAAAACTACACTCGTTTTTGTAACAGCTTCTCGTAGAACTTGCATAATTTTAATCTAAAAACAAACAAGATCTGTATTCTTTCGTTTTGTTTTTATTTAACAAAAGAAAATAATATTTTGTATATATAAATTTATGTTCAAAAATTCAAATCGATCTTTGATGAAACATCTGTGATATCTGCTGAATTGTTAGTAAATAATGATTGGCATAGTATTTAATTAGAACACTTAAACCAATGAGAATGAAAACGAATGTCGAATGATGAAGAATTAAATTGATTATTAAAATTAATAAATTAATACAAACAATAACTAAACAAATAATTAAAGTTAATAGATTGAAGTCGGATGGATGACGTTTATAACAAATAAAACTGAAATATAATCCGAGACAAAAGATTCGAATGAAGATAATTAATGGCGAGAAATCGAATAGAAATCGTGTGATTGTATCCAAGAATGTTGGTATCCATTGCGTGCAAACAAGTGAGAGAAATGAAAAGATAATATAGAAAAAAATCGAACCGAAGAAAACGAGCGTGAATATTGTCGAAAGAATTAGAAGTGATATGAAAATTGTTTTCTTCAATTCGAATAATTCATTTTCTAATTGATGAATACGTCGATAGAGATTCGAAAGATGTCTATCGATATCATCTTGAGTTGACATTGAACTATTGGCAAGATATTTGTCTTCTAGATTACATTCAGTGGGCAGCTGTTCGAGACAATGATTTTTAATATGACTTGAAAAATGTCCACGTAGTAATTTTTGTTTGCAAACATTACATTGTATTTCTAATTCATCGAGAATATTTCGTATGACATGACTTGTGAGTTTTAAATCTTGATTATTTAAAATAGGTGCTCGACAACATGGACATAATTTCAATTTTCTTATACAACGATTACAAAATGAATTTTCGCATAGAACATGCGTTTGAGGATCGAGTAAAGGATCTAAACATATTGGACAGATTAATGAACGTGAGATTTTCTCTTCATTGACGTAGATAAAATTATTTGCTAATGCTAATTCACGATTTGATGTTGTCGTACGAAACATCATGCGTAGATGATTTAATAGATTCGACGGCATATTTTTTTTTGCTTAAATCTAGAATTGAAATTCTATGCAAAATATACAAAACAGATTTTATCGAGTCGATAACCAAACAAATCCAAATGAAATTAGAAACCAAAATAAATAGATCATTGTCAAGAATTTCAAATGACCGAGAAGATAATGTTCAATTAAAATTCGAACAAAGATCGATGCTAAGGCAAAAATGAATATACAAAAGTAATAGAAAAGCCAATCGATAGAATTTTCAGTCGAAACTAAACTTTTCAATCGTTGACTACAAACAAGTAAGAGAACCGATGAAAACAAACAAAAATAAATCAAATACGAAAACAACGAATACCAATGTTCGATTGTATAGCAACTGTATTCTTTTGTTGTCGAGGAATTCAATGAGAATAAATCGAGACTTAGATTGAAACGTTTAGCTACGCCATCAGACCAATTAAATGCAATTAAAAACGACGATGAAAGAAATTCAAAAAGATTGACTAAACTTTCTGGACGAATAAAATAAACTATTGTTAGTGGAATTATTGAGCCAGCTGTTAAACCGTACAGAAACATCGGACAACTCATGATTAATTTTCAAGGGAAACACACAAAACGACAAGAACAAGAATATTCTGTGTGTTGTTGTTTTCTTTTGCGAATCTAATAAATACACCAATCAGAAAATGAATAGAGTGTGCTAGTGTATGAGACAGCCAACAAGTCTGTGTTAGCTACACTATATATATTGAATTATTTTTATCTAAATAGGTCATAAAACATGTTTTCGATTGTAGTTGTTTCGATTGTTTTTCTTTTGACTTTATTTTGGTTTTTCTTTCGACGTGATGTCAAAGTTCGACGAACAATAACCATTCCCGGTGTTTCACCATCGGATTCTGAACTCGGTAATCTCGGTGATATCGGTCGAGCTGGTAGTCTTCATCAATATCTAACTGAACTCCATAAAAAATACGGTCCTATTGTGTCATTCTATTGGAATAAAGATCGTGTTGTTAGTATTGCTTCGCCTGAAGCTTTTCATGAAACACGTCGTTTGTTCGATCGGCCAGTGCCTTTATTCGCTCCATTCGAACCATTAATCGGCTCGAAAAGTATTCAATATGCTAATGGTGACGAAGGACGATATCGTCGAAAGAATCATTATGATATTCCTCTATCGCCAACGATTCTTCGTGGACATTTTTTTCAAATATTTCAAAATGTTCTACGCGATAAATTAAATTTTTGGAAAGAAAATAACGAAAATCGAATTAATTTACATGCTGAAATGTTAACATTAGCGATTCGTTCGATTACATTGGCTGCATTCGGTTCGAAAGCGATCTATGGCGAAGAAGATCTTATCGAACAAGCTTATAATACATGTTGGCATGAAATGGAAATGCGTATTCAAGGTGAATCGAGTACATTGAAACGTGAAAATGATTTTCAAAATGCACGAAATTATTTTCTCGCAAAAGTCAAAGAAATTATCACCGAACGTCGACAACATACAGGTGAAAATGAGAAATGTTTTGTCGATTATCTATTAGCTGATGATGAATATATTCGAAGTGATGAACATATTTGTGATGAAACTATTACGATGTTTGTTGGAGGTTTTCATACGACAGGAAATTTACTAACATGGATTTTTTATTATCTTGCTAAAAATCCAATGATTCAAGACAAACTCTATGAAGAATTAATTCGAACATATCAAACAGAATTTCCATCATTTGAACAAATCGATGAAATGTCTTATCTATCAAATATTATCAATGAATCATTACGTCTCTCTGTTTTAGCACCATGGGCAGCTCGAGTATCGTTCGATGAAAATATCGAGCTCTGTGGATATACAATTCCAGCTGGTACATCGATTATTCAAGCACTTGGTGTTGTTCTACAAGATGAAACTATTTGGACGAATCCACATGAATTCAATCCCGATCGATTCAATCAAGACAACAAAAAGAATCGTTCATCATTAGCATTTTCACCATTCGGATTTTCCGGCAAACGTATCTGCCCTGGTTATCGTTTTGCTCAATACGAAGCAAGTCTATTCGTTGCCGGAATCATTCGAACATTTCAAGTGACTTTAACCGATCCAAATACTCCCGTCGTACCTATTCACGGTCTTGTTACCGCACCAAAAGATGAAATCCATGTAACGTTTACACGTCGAACAAACTAATCTGTTTGTGTTCGTTTTGTTATACCTATATGATTGGTGAATATAAAATACGAATAAACTTAAAGAAAAAAGAAGTAGGCTAGTCCAAATCATTGTAAAGTGTGGCATTCGATTGAAAACCAATCGTGTTGTCTGATGTAATACTTTATATTTTACATCATTTATTTCGTCTATTCAAAATTCAGTCAGATATTAATATATGTATATGCGTCAAGTCGTTTTTTCTCTTCATTTTAAATACAAAATTTTTAGATTGAATTATGTTGGATACAACAAATCTCGTGCGAATCGTAACGCCAGATCAAAATCTTTCGTTTACTGAAATAAGAAAGCCTCGACGAAGAAGTATATCAATTAGTTTACATGAAACAAATACACCTTCCGTTCAATCTCTCTCATCATTGGATTGTACAGATCTATCGAATTCATCAGCATCGTGTCAATCGACAACGAATCACGATAATTCCGATCTATTATCAGCTTATGATAAACTAACAGTATGGAAACGAACAATAGAAAAACATTTAAATCGTATTTATTTACAAAAATTAAAAGAAATCGATAGTTTACTAAGCGACGGTCAGAACGACATTGACATTCTATTTGGTACAATTCCCGAATTTGATCAATTGGCAACAATTACTTATCGACAACATTTTATCGATCCAACCTACGATGATATCGAATTCGATTATGTTAATAGTCAATCAGTAGATCTACCGAGTAGTAATATTTTACTTGCTTCATCGAATCAACACATACTTACCTATGATGACGTCAAAACAAAATTAACGTTATACGACATGACGAATTCCTATTCGAAATCATTCAAATGGAATGCATATGAATATGGTGATCCATGTGAATTAACATATTCATATTATTTAGATTTATTCTGTATAATAACAAATCAAGGTCTTTTTACATGGGACAATCCGTGTCAACCACCTTTACATATCGAATCGATCAAATCAATTGGTGTCAATCGTCTATGGTCGATAGCATCGACGAATACACGATCAGACGTGTTTGTTTTGTTTAAATTAGGTAGTTATGTCGAACGATGGAATTCAATAGTTGGCTCGAATGATTGGCAACATGTTCAACGATGGTCTAATCATGATCTATTCGAACGAAATGATCAACGTATACGAACAATACGAATGACATCAAATTATGTTGCATGGACTGTTGAATCAACTAAAACAAGCGAATGGCGTGTGGATATTTTAGATTATCATTTACAAATTATTCGACAAGGCGTTAATATTGATAATCTTGATAAATATTCGTCATGTTTATTATCAAATTTTGGGCCAATACAGTTTTTAATTATTGATAGTAATCGTCATTTATTGTTTTTACTTGATTCGAATGGACAAACAAAATTAAAAACAAATCATATCACACATAAACGTATTAAAAATGCTGTGCTGGTCGAAAATGATCATAAGAAATCGTTGGCTATTCGATTGGAACAACCCAATCAGTTATATATTTTGCCGTTGATTAACAAAAACGACGTAGTTTAAATATATTTTTATTTTATTCATAAAAAAAGATATTCTTTGTTTCTTTTTTCTCCTATTGTTATTATCATGTATCTTTCTATATTATTTTATTTTAACACGAAAAAATAAACTCTCAGGGGGAGGAATAACCGAGCTGTCGAGTAACTTTGACACGAACACAGTTTAATCTTATGATATTTACCAAGATAAATCTTTGTCGGCTTTGCAAAAAGGAAATACTCAACCAGGGTTGCAATTAAAATATCAGAGAACTTGTTTTTGTCGACGATGAAATTTACCGAGGATCTATCGAGCACAGGTGTGTTCGGAATGAGGTATAAATACTCGTTCGAATTCTATCGATGATTGTCAAACGATTCTGTAAGTAAATTTTGACGTTCATTTTTGCAATATGATTTGATCTGTTGGGTTTAGTTTTGCGACATAATGTTTCGTTGGTATTGCTGGGTTATCTTCTGTGCAGTTTTAGTTTTTTCAACATGGGCTTTTCCAAGTGAAAGTAATGTTGAAGAAAACAATTTAGTTGTTGCCGATCAAAATACGGTTATGGAAAATGAACTTTTGGATGTAAATGATGAAGATTTTGTCTTCGACGACGACGACGATGATGATGATGAAGACTTGGAAGATGAAAATGGACTTGCTATCACTGACCGAGGTTTACGAAAACGAAAGCCAAAACCTCAATCAGATGAATCATCGTCATCGGAAGAAGAGAAGAAAAAGAAAAAAGGAAAACAATTGAAAAAAGTTAAATGTGTTTGCTACGGAAAAAAACCATTTAGTTATACTTTAAAAACTCATCCTAAACCAAGTAGAAATCAAATTGAAATCAAATGATGACTAGTTGTTTGATTTTCTTCTAGGCAAACCAAAACCAAAACCAAAACCAAAACCAAAACCCAAACCAACAACTCAAGCATCGACAACATCGACTCCAAAAGATAAAAACAAAGGCGGATGTAAGAATACACTTTGCAATTTTTTTTCATCGATTAATAATGTCGTATCGACTTTTACAGCTAACAAAAATCAAGCCGACAAAAAGGATAAAGAAGAGGACGATGATTGAATTCAATGTTCAATACTTGAATAATTTTTTTTTCTTTTCAAAAACATTATAAACGTAGTGACCTATGTCTTTTTTTTGTCTTCATTGAATTTATTCTCCGAATAAAGTGCTTCTCTATAAATGGATATTTTTATTTGAACGGAAAAAAAATAGGAGCTTATCCACAAGCATATGCAAACTAAAACTAATTTCGATACTTTTTGTTTCTAAGTCTATTCGATTTGATTTGTCTGCGTGCCAATGAAATTTATTGTTGATTATTTACGAAATTGAATTGAACTTTCATCGATAGTTAACGGTGTAATTTTCATTGAAAATGGTGCTTTTTCAATTGTATCGAATCGACCATTTAGATCGTGTAATCTTGTTTTTATCGAATCGATTTCGTCTTGTTTGCTATATTCCGTTTCAATGAATTCTTCAACACGTTTTTTCAGCTGATTAATCACAGTACGTTGATCATTGACTTGATCTTGAACGAGACGATCTAATTCTTGAGATTTCAATCCATAGTATCGATCGATTTTCGCATAACTATCAATACGCGATTGTTTTAAATCTTGTCGAAATTGACTAACAGATTTCGATAGATCGAGAAATTGAAAACGTGCATCAACGTCGTTGACCGTTTTTTTCAAAAGATTTATTTGCGAAACAAGTAAATCATTGTGTTGCCAGAAATGTTGAAGACAAAGATCACGACTGCAACATTTACATATTGCTCGTGATGTTCGTTTGCATTGAATATCGATACATTTCGTTGTCATTTTGGTTTTAACCACAAATCAATGGAATTATTTTCGTTCTATTTTCAAATACAATGATTGGCGAAATGTTGTTCTGTCGTCGTCTTCTCTACCAAGACGTTGCTATTTTCTTTCTCTTCAATATGAATATGAAATGTTGGTAACTATCTTCGAAGTTTGTTCTTTCAAAGGTTTCAATTTAATCAAAAATAATGAAAATATAAACATATTGATTTCGACTAGTTTTTTTTTTGATTTATTTTCAAAAGCAATAAACACAAAAAACGAGAAAAGAAAAAGAAAAACAACAAGAAGAAAAAGGGAAAAACTAAAGTAAATATAGAAGATTTTCGATGTTCAACTGTGAACAAATAATTTTCTCTGTTTTTTCTCATAATAATCTTGATCACAAAATTCAATAACTGAACTTTGAATATCCATATCGATTTCTTCGGCATACCATTTATGATTTGTTATTAAAACCATATGCCATAAATTATGATATAAAAGTAAACAATTACAAAATAAACGTTCATCATTGGTTAATAAACGCGATGATTTCGTTTCTATTGGGATATATGTTTCATGATTATTATTTTGAATAAATGGTATTTCGAAATTAATCAAGCCACCTGTTCGTGTGCGTTGATCGAGAATAAATTCTCGAGCTATTTGATTTTGATAATTTGCGAGAAGATATTCCAAAGATGATTGTTCGAATAATTGAACAAAACAAAAGCCTTTCGCTTGAAGAAATAAATCTAATGAGAGAAATTTCAATTGAAAATGTGAATGTTTCGGATTGGGAAGATATTTTGTCATGGTTACATTTCCATGAATGGAATTCCAAAAGAAATTTTCTCGTGCTTGTTCGCTGATGATATTGTACGCGTGAGATAGACAAGAATCCGATGAAAATTGATGAAAACATGATGATGGAAGTAAGAGATCTTCGTGAAAATGTCGATGAAGATCGTTGATATTGATGAAGATTCGATCTTCACTGGCATATTTCACGTAAGGAAAAATGAAAGCATCGATTTGAACGAAACCACCGGATTCATCGACGATTGAAAGATCAAGCTGAAAATGAAAGAAGAAGAAGAAGAAGAATTATGATGAGATCTTTTTCGAATGAATATCAACGAACACGTTTCTCGAAAAATAATCGTCGCTGTGCAATGTTTGTTGATGAAACACAGAGAGAATCAAATTCATGATTTGCTTGTCGAGTTTGTCTAAAAATTTCATCAAATGAAAATATATCCTATCTATGATATTCATTGAATATTACTTTTCAACTTGATTTAAAACGAATTTCTCTTCGATTGTCCAACGTGATTTGACTTCTTCTCTCATTGTTGCAAGTATTTGATCCCATTTATCGGTATGAATATCATCATTTTGAAAGAATGATGTCGAACAATCTAATATTCCGATTAAACAATCGAGTAACGCTACACTTAACAAACGATTCGACCATTCAGGATGATTCTCAGGTGGAAAATCAATTGTCGATGAAAACGAATGTATCAATCGATCGTAATAAGTCTGTTCGATCGAAGTCATTTCTAATATTGGCAAATTTTTAACCATTTCTA
>ERZ778020.1973-NODE-1973-length-16015-cov-3.637657_pt1 | contig 16015 bp, 20 predicted proteins | sample MGYA00375750_ERZ778020 | MGnify/ENA primary metagenome ERZ778020 (study PRJEB29350, sample SAMN05389818) | bioreactor metagenome | isolation source: Ammonium sulfate bioreactor | place: South Africa: University of Cape Town | collected 2014-03-17 ...
ATGAAACAAGACGACCATTGGGTATATTCGCGATTATTCTCTTCCTATTTGGTTCTGGTATGGCATATGGTTCAGGTTATGTCGTCAATTATTCTGATATAGCACCTGCGTATGCTGGATTAATGTTCGGCATTGCTACATCAATCTCTTCATTCGGCGCGGTTGTTGGCAATTTAATTGCTGGAACTATTCTTAAACGTCCAGTACTTGAAGACTGGAGAAAATTATTCGTTCTCTTTTTCATTGCTTATATAATCGGAGGACTTGTCTTTTTAATTTTGGGCTCGGCTGTACCCGAAAAATGGGCGAAATTGAAAACGCAACAAGATCAAAGTGAAGCGAAAAATGAAGAAGAAATTGCACCTATGAAAGACGACGAACAAGACACTGAAGAAAAAAGATACATTAATGCATAAATCATTTTTATATAAATTACTTTCTTTCAAATAAATATAATATAAATGTAGTTTAGCGTCGAAAGATGTCGCATAGTTATGTTTTCGTGAGGCATAAAGAATATCTCCATGGATTTTGTAGTCAGACATTTTACAGAATCCAGTATTTATTATTTTTTTTCCGTTGTGATGTTACCAGCAATGTCATTTAATTGTTCTTTGTACAAAAAAAGAATTGTTATTTTCTTTTTCTCTCTAGATTAGTTCAAACATTCTTATTTGAAAGAGAAAAGCAATGGCTTCAGGAGATGTTCAATCCGATGAAAGTCTTTATCCAATTGCTGTTTTAATTGATGAACTACGTAACGAAGATGTTCAAGTAAATAATTCAATATTATTGTTGTTGTTTTTTTCTCGACAGCTGGTTTTTTTTCTCATTCTTAGTTACGATTAAATAGTATTAAGAAACTATCCACTATTGCGTTGGCATTGGGTGTCGAACGTACACGATCTGAATTAATACCGTTTCTTACAGATACGATCTACGATGAAGATGAAGTACTCTTAGCATTAGCTGAACAATTGGGCACATTTACAGCACTTGTCGGTGGTGAAAGTTATGTTCACGTATTATTAGTAAGTTAATCGAACGAATAAGAAGACAAAACCGAATGAAATATTTATTTCTTTAGCCACCATTGGAAAGTTTAGCTCAAGTCGAAGAAACAATTGTACGTGACAAAGCTGTCGAATCTTTACGTATCTTAGCACCACAACATTCATCAGCTGATTTAGAAACCTATTTTATTCCAACAGTTAAACGTCTTGCACAAGGCGATTGGTTTACTTCGCGTACATCCGCATCGGGTCTTATTTCCGTTTGTTATTCACGTGTTTCGAATCATGTCAAAGGTGAATTACGACAATTATTCAAAAATCTTTGTCAAGACGATACACCGATGGTTCGTCGTGCAGCTGCATCGAAACTCGGCGAATTTGCTAAAGTCGTTGAACAAGATTATTTACGTCAAGAACTTGTTTCACTATTCACAACTCTTGCCAATGACGAACAAGATAGTGTTCGTCTTCTTGCTATCGAAGCTGGCATAGCCATGGCAGGCCTATTTCGACCCGACGATCTCGAACAACAAATGATGCAAACATTACGTGCAGCCACTGAAGACAAATCATGGCGTGTTCGTTATGTTGTCGCCGATAAACTCGTCGATCTACAAAAAGCTGTTGGTCCCGAAATAACAAAAACTGATTTAGTTGGCGCCTATTGTTCGTTATTAAAAGATCCCGAAGCTGAAGTACGTGCAGCAGCTGCATCGAAATTAAAAGATTTTTCAACGAATCTACCAACTGATACACGTGAACAAATTATCATGTCACAAATATTACCATGTGTCAAGGAATTAGTTGGCGACATGAATCAACATGTCAAATCAGCTTTAGCATCGGTTATCATGGGTCTTTCACCGATACTTGGCAAAGAAAATACACTTGAACATCTTTTACCATTATTTCTTAATCAATTAAAAGATGATTATCCCGAAGTTCGATTGAATATCATTTCGAATCTTGAATGTATCAACGAAGTAGGTTTTTCATTGAATAATAATAATAATCGAGGGAAAATATTTCATTTTAATTAACAAAAAAAAGGTTATTGGTGTTCGTCAATTATCTCAAAGTCTTCTTCCGGCTATTGTTGAATTAGCTGGCGATGCTAAATGGCGTGTTCGACTTGGTATCATCGAATATATGCCGTTATTAGCCGGTCAACTTGTACGTCTTTTCATTCTTTCAAAAATAGACAAAACTCTTGTTTTTCTTTTCTTCATCTAGGGTCCTGAATTTTTCGATGAAAAACTCAGTAGTCTCTGTATGAGTTGGTTAACTGATCATGTTTTTGCTATCCGTGAAGCAGCAACAAATAATTTAAAGAAATTAGTTGAAAAATTCGGTCGTGATTGGGCACAAAACACAGTTTTACCTAAAGTCATTCAATTAGCACGCGATCAAAATTATCTCTATCGAATGACATGTCTATTTGCTATTAATGTATGTGACAGAAAAACAAATCAATCGAATTCATCGTTGTTTGTGTTTAGACTTTGGCTGAACCATGTCAACAAGATATCACCCAACGAATGATGTTGCCAACAGTAATCACACTTGCCAGTGATCCCGTTGCCAATGTTCGATTTAATGCTGCTAAAACATTGCATCGAATCTATCCTGTACTTGATCAAACGTATGTGACTTGTGACATATTTGTTTTCGTTGCTCATGTTTTTTTCTCTTTTCTAGTGCATTGGCAATCAGTGTTAAACCATGCTTGGAAAAACTCAGTCAAGATGCTGATCATGATGTTCAATATTTTGCTAATGAAGCTCTTGAAAGTAAGTCAAATTTCGATGCTTAAAACTAAATTCCATCAAATCCGTTTATAGAAGTTATCGAAGCTTTATAAAAGAAGCAAAATACGTTGACAGAAATATTCATTCATGGTCTGTCACTTGTTATTTTTACATATTTCTTTCTTTTTGTTTGTCTTTTCGTACTAACAACAACTAATAATTTATTTTTTTTTATTTCAATTGAAACTCATTTTGTTTTTCTTATGACTCGTTTAGATTTGACAAAGTCTTTATGAAAAATCCAATGATCACAACAAGCATGAACATAATTTCTTTTCTTTTTCTCTCTTTCTCTCTCATATTTTATATGTAATTCTCTTTTGTTGTGTCACACCCTTCTAAATGTTGTCATGTTTCTCGTCTTTTCTTCATACGTTCGATTTTCATATGAGTTTTCTTTAAGAAAACATTTCGAAAAAAAAGCACAAAAGCCAAACAATAAGTTTATTTTGCGGTTCTTTTCCTAAAACAAAACAATAGTGTATACTTTCTTTTTTTTTGAAAAACTTAGAAATATACTAAATAAAAACAATTTCTCTAACAAACTGAAAACGTTATTGCTACAGGTTGCTCAATTCAGCGAATTACATCTTTGTAATGACAGAATCATGATGAAATAACGTTGACGGAAAAGAACGCATAAAAGCACGTCGCATTCTTTCAATTCTGTCATCTTTTCATACATACTACACGCAAATGAATACCACCGATGATTTTTTTTCAAATCTTCGAATAGAAGATATTTTATCTTTGGCACCAGCTCCTCGTGCCGAACGTCTACCAGTGTTACGAGTTTTCTTGGCCAAATATCGAACATTTCCATGCATATTTTCATGTGTCAAAGTGACTGATGATGTTACATTTCATGTACCAACTATTCTGAATTATATTCGTGATGAACTCAAGCACGATATTACGAAGGATTGGATTCGGCGGGGATACAACGAACGAACTAAACAAACATTTATCACTTGTCAAACATGTGATCTAGGCCGTGGACTTGTTATCACTTGGGATAATTCACATGTGGAATCCGACGTACAAAATCCAAACAGCATAAAAGCTGACTATGACGAAAAATATTTTCATATTGTTGATAACATCAAGTTTTATTATTTTCGTGAACATGATGCTTATGTTCAACAATTATCAGATAAATTTGCTGATATGACAGTTCTTAAATCGAAATCATGTTCATTACAAATGATTTGTAAACAACAATGTGGCTATTATCTTACTGGAATTAAAATTAAAAAGCCATTGATCACCAATATGGCCTTGCATTATGGTGAAAAGTTTGTCCCCATTCATAATAAAATTATGTCAAGTCTCAATGAAAAAGAGTCACATGGTATTGTTCTTCTTCATGGTGTTCCTGGTTCAGGTAAGATCAGAATCATTAATTCATTGTTCATAACTTTATATGCGTATGATTATTATAGGAAAAACACACTACATTCGATATTTGATTCAAGAAATCAAAGATAAAACATTGATCTATGTTCCGCCAGATATGGCAAAAGAAATCTCATCCCCTGCATTTTTACCATTCCTTATGGATTTCGAAAATGCGATTTTAATCATTGAAGATGCTGAAAACATCATCAAAGATCGTAATGATACGACAACTCCATCACAAGCAGTTGCTAATCTTCTCAATTTGTAAGTCAAACGGAAATTTCTTATCTCAATTACGATTATAATTCTTTTTGTTGAATAGATCTGATGGTTTGTTAGGTGATGCCATGCATCAACAAATTATTGCAACATTTAATTGTGATCTAGCATCGATCGATCCAGCTTTGTTACGAAAAGGTCGTTTGATTGCAAATTATGAATTTAATAAGTTAGATATTGAAAGTGCTAAAACACTTTCGGATAAATTAGGTTTTGGTCGTGATAGTGTCACTGAACCAATGACATTAGCAGAAATCTATAATCAGGGTGATCAAATCAACAAAGAATAAACGTTAACAGAAGTTGTTATGTCCTTGTTTTCTTTTTAATAAATAAAGGCTTTCCTCGTCTTTTACCAATGACGTTCTTATATCTATTGACATTTTTTTTACTTATCAGCAGAAAATCATCTTATTATTGTAGAGAGAGAGAGGGAGGGAGGGGAAAACCGCCGACAAGCCAATATTGTTGTGGAAGTAGCATATAGACAGATTAGCGAAAGAACAAGAAGAAAAATGTGACGATGATAATGTACATGTTTATGGTCCCTTGACATGTCAGAGGTATCGACTGTATTGAAGAAGCCAAAAACATTTGGCGTGTACTATCGAATTTGTTATTGGATAGAAAACAAAAAAATAGCAACTAGAGAAACAAAAAAGAAAAGAAAAACCATCGTAGTATCTTGTTGTTTTTGTTACCACAAACAGTATTCATAGATCGTAACTTTTACTAATATATCTTTTGTTTTGAGAGTAGTTCTTAAGGTATTTTATTAGACTTGATCATTACATACCGATCAAATAAATATCTATTTTCTCAAAAATCCGGTCTAAAACAACGATTGTTCTGTTGAGAGAAATTTTTTGCATATCCGACTGTCGGAATATATCCTAAAGATAGATTGATTGATTGATTCTTTTTTCTTCTTCTTCTTCTTCTTTTTCTCCTACTTCTACTTCTTTCTGCTGTGATATTTTTTCGCCTAATCAGGATCGCAGTGAGTTCTTGGATAAGGAATTGATGTATTTTCTATTATTAATACATACATATATATATATATATGTTAAGATCTTTGGTATATCGATCGACATAACAAAAAATAGAAGACCGAAAAAAGAACTTGGAAATGCCGTCGTATACAATGTTTAATGTTAGAATTCAACGTGATTCAAATAATGTTTCATGGGGATTTCGAATGCAAGGTAAATGAAATGATTGACTGACTGGTTCGTTTTCTTTACGTATATTCAGGAGGAAGAGATTATGGTGCACCATTACAAATTCAAGCTGTTAATCCGAATAGTTTAGCTGAACGAAGTGGAATGCAAAGCAATGATTATATTCTTCGTATTGGACAGATTTCAACTGAATTTCTTCCACATAAAGAAGCTCAAGAACATATCAAACGACAAAATAATTTTCTTGATTTAACTTTACAACGGTTTGTTAACTGTAGATCAAATTTCGTAGAGATTTGTTAACATTTTGTTTGTTTCAGTGGTTCTCCACCAACAAGTTCGGATTACAACAATCAAGTCGATTTTTCAGCTTATCCACCAACATTGGTACCTCAATCTCCTCAAGTATATATACATTTTAAAAAAATCAAATCGAAATTCTATTAAATAAACTAGATCGTCATACCAATATCCGATGATAAAGTTATATCAAGTCAAGCTTATAACACCCCAATCGGTCTCTATTCAGCTGATAATATCAATGACACATTGGCACGTACTCTTAAAAGGTAGACTAAACAAATATTTATTTCGATTTCATATTTGTTTTTTCATAAGTATTAATATGTCATCAAATCAAAAAATACAACAACCTATTCAGTAAATTAAATTTGTTTTTAAAAATAATAATTTCCTAATTATTAATTATAAATTTCAGTTCGAATGAATTTCAACCAACACCCGTTAAATCAATGCCTAAGCCAGCTCCTGTTAAAAATTATTCTCAACCAGCACAATCTGTTCCTTTCAATCCTCCGACACCTAAACCAACATTGAATTCAAATAAACCACAACAAGGAGGATCGAATTTAGGCAATCGTACGATTAAGAAAGGCACGGCTTCATTAAATCGAAATGAGAATGCAAATCAAGTAGCTCAATGTTACGCATGCGGAGTTCACATTCGGTATTTGAACTGTTCTTTGAAATAAAAATACAAACAATGATTTCATTGTTTCAGAGGTCAGTTTATATCGGCTATTGGTCACTGTTATTGTGTCAATCATTTTACATGTTCGAATTGTTCGATTAATCTTACGGATTGTGGTTTTGTTGAAGAAAATGGTAAATTATATTGTGAAAACGATTTCGAACAATTTCTTGCACCCAATTGTGCCAAATGTTCGGAGAAAATTTTGAAAGTAATATTTTTCTGCATCGAAAATCTGAATTCTTACTTTTTGTTTTTACATACGAATTTCAAGGAATGCGTACATGCGTTAGAGAAAACATGGCATCCACAATGTTTTCTTTGTACAGCATGCAAAAAATCGATCGGTTCAGGATCGTTTCATGTTGAAGAAGGTCAACCCTACTGTAGCGACGGTTAATAATGCTTTTGCTTTCTCTTGATTATTGCTAATTTTGGTAATATTTAATAGATTTTCGACGAATGTTTCAATCGAAATGCACGAGTTGCGAGTTTCCCATTGAACCAGGAGATAAATATCTCGAAGCTCTAGGTGGAATTTATCATGCCGAATGTTTCTGTTGTTCTGTATGTTCGATGTTTTTGTTTTATTTGTAAAAAAACAAAAAACAAATTTGTTCCTCTAGGCATGTCAAACAAGTCTGGATGGTCAAGGATTTGTGGTGAAAAATAATCGACCTTATTGCCCTCAACATGGCCGTCAAAAATTTTCGGCATACAATTAACAGATTTCGATTTTTCATCTCTTATTTTATTTTCTGCTTAGAAGACAAAAAAAAAACAGTTCATATACATGTATGAAATTGATCTTTAATAAATAGAATATATTACTTTGATAGATGAGAAAGAATTGAGAAACAGACAGAAAGGACGAGAAATTGTTGAATTTTGAAGTGTGTCATGATGTTTTTTCTATATTTCGTTTTAATTCATTTTCGTTTCTTTTTCTCTCCTTCTGTTTCTTCTTTTTTTAAATTCATTTGAGTACACATGTATAATATTCTTTCTCATCACCAATAATAAGACGTTTTTCTTTTCTCAAAATAATAATAATAAAAAAAAATAAAGAGAAGAAAAAAAGAAGAAAATGAAAACGTTTAAAACAGGGCAATCACTTGCACTAACTAGATGTTGTTTTTCAAAAGGTAATATTTGTCGAACATACTCATCTAAAGCATGTCGGTCTCGGCTTGGTTACATGTTAATGGAGTTAGCTTGTCAACAGACGTTCACCCTCAAATAACATCTGACAATCGAACGAAAACAATGACAAGTCCTATACCTGAAATTGTCTCATCGCCTAATTCGATGCCATTCACCATGGCTAATCAACAGCAAAAAATTGACAAACCTGATTTACCCAAAAAATTATTCGTTGATAGGCAAATTAGAAAAGTCAAATCACTGCCTGGTTTAATTAAGTAAATAAACACACTAAATGAGGTCATTTTCGATTGTGATTTTTGTTGTTGTTGTTAGAGGCACAGCATTATCTCATCATGGTTCGGTCAGTTCAGCATTTAGTATGAAACCATCAGTTACAGATGACTTGAGAAATGAAGAAGAATCTTTACCTTCTCCGCAAGCTATCGAACAACATCATGAAGTTCGTCGACCACGTGTTTCCTTTTCTGAATTTAAGAAAATACAATTCTTCGATGAACCTGACGATAGTACGTATCAATCACCATTATCAACAAATCGTCGACATCGACATCGATCAGCAAAGAAACTAGCATCAGTCATACTTAATACTCAAGTATCACCACCATCAATTCAACAATCTCAATCACTTTATACACCCTATCGACCATTATCTCGACAACAACCTGTCGAACATGAATTAAACATTCGAAAACAACAATTAATGCCGTCACCACGTGCACATACATCGCGTATCACACATTTACCTGATATACTCAATCAAACACTACCAAATGACACATCATCAGCACACGAAAGACTCGTCATACAACGTGAAAAGACATTCTATCAATTTCCTGAGTCAGCAGCTGCCGAAAATCCGATTAATTCATCGACGGAAATTTCTCGTGAAAGTACACGAGCTGGTGGCATTCGTCCAATAGTCAATCTAGCTGATTCAGTTGAACCGAATGATTTTACAGCGAATTCATTTCTCAATTCAAGTTCAATTAGTTCATCAACAGCAAGTCGACAACGTTCGAATCTTCGTTCGATTTCACTTCGTCAACAGTTTATGTCGCCCATTCGTTCGAAACAAATCAACACTCAAACAACAACAACAACAACAACAACGACTACAAGTTCACGTCGATCAGCTTCATTAAAAAATGCCATCGTTCGAAATCATTCCGTCGATGAAAATCCTCATGATCCATCGAATCAAAATTTCGAAAATCGACCAATGACAGGTCTTTCGCCAACGAAACATTCCAAACGAAATTATATCATACATTTCAATTCGAAAAGTCCATTTAATGGAAATACAGCATTCGATGCCTACGATTCAGCTCGTCATATATCAACGAAAACGAGCTTTCACGAAACATCTCCGGAACGTTTTCAAAATCTTCTCAAAGTTGTTCGCCCACCTTACATTACGAATCTTCATAGTTCGCATCAAGATCCGTCATTACCATCAACAACAACAGTAACAGCAAAGAGTCATTTCAATGGAAGTATTCGTTCGTCACATACAACTAGTGAACATACAGCACATGATTATCATGTTGCAACAAATACGATTTTTGTTTAATCGTTTTTCTTTTTTTCATATATTTATTTTCAATTCAAAAGCGAAAATATGAATAAATAAATCGATATTAGACCTTATTAAAACCATGTTGAAAAGCACGTTTTCGTCGTACTGCACGAACTAATGCTGTATTTCCAGCATCATCAACATTTCCCGTTGAACCTTGTTCATTGAGGGTGTTTAACACACTTTGTCCTAAGACTCGATTTTTTCGTACGAATGGTCGACCATTTAATACCATGATTAAACCCAAAAAGTAAATAAATGCCAAGAATAAACGCATGTTTAATGATTTTTTTTTCTCCAAATGATACTAATCGATATTCATACGAGTATATATTCTATGTGATCGAATGAAACAATCTGTTACATGGAAATAAGTAGGTGATTTTTAATTATCTTTTGATTCGAAAATTAAAGAAAACAGATGCACTTTTTTATTATTAAAAATACTTCGTTGAATTGGAACACTCCATTTTTTATCATAAGTAGAATAATCGAAAGCTTCTCTCTCTCTCTCCCTTTTTGAGGTACCTCCTTTGATGAGTGAGCGCAAACGAAACTTACTTGAAACACTTAAATCTCGATCGAACCAATTTTTCTGCTTTTTACTATGCTAAAACAAATAATTCCCTTTTTTCGTTTTTTTTCTTTTTCTCGACATCCATTAAAACAAAATTCGTAATACTTTTGTTTTTCATCGACGCCTTTGCCCTAAAAAAATAATTATTCTGTCTGCAAAAGAAAAAAATAAGCCCCGTTTCAATAACTAAAATAAAAGAAAAAACAGTGTCACAAAGATCATTTTTATACAATTGTCAATATAAACGATATGTCCGCAAAGATAGATCTTCCAATAAATGGAACTCGTCAGAACGTTCTACGCTCATTAGTACTTGCTCGAGATCCGAAAATATTGGCAGCCGAATCAACAATTAAAAGTCCAGTTGTCACATTTCATCAGAATGTAGATAATATTACTGAAATACCATCGGTTGAATCGAAAATTACACGAACAGAATTCGTTTCGGAATCTTTTACGACAACAATTTCGTAAGAGAAACTTTCTACGAAGTGATTTTATTATAGTTTAGCATTTTATTACCAGACGAACAACTGAAGTTGTAACAACAACTAAATTTCTCGCAGCTCCTACAGTTAAACTATCTCCAGTTGTTTTTCTCATTGGAACACCTATTTTTCTTCTTGTTCTTGCTACAATTGGCATTGTTTTGCCTCCATATCTATTGCAACTTCGTACTACTGAAAGTAAATTCAGTTTTATCTTTGAAAATACAGTTTTTTTTAAAAAATACTAACGTAGGTGTCGTTTGCAAGCCTAGATGTTGGAATGGCGCACAATGTTTAGCAAATAATACATGTGTCTGTCGAACAGGTTTCGAAGGAGATCGTTGTGAAAAAAGTAAAATATTTGTTTGTAATTTCTATCGAACGAATTTTCATTTAGCAATCTGTAATTCATCGTGTATTCATGGTTTATGTACAGAGCCAAATAATTGTGCTTGTCATGCTGGATGGACAGGAACTTCTTGTGATCAAGGTAGAATTTTTTATGTTTAGTTATTCGTTGAACTGAATTTGAATTGAATTAGCAATCTGTTTACCTCTATGTGTCAATGGGAACTGTACTCAACCGAATTACTGCAGGTGAATGTTGACAATGTTGTTTCTTTTTGCTTGATTAATAATGATCGGATTTGTAGTTGTATTCCAGGGTATACTGGTGGTACTTGCGATCGACGTTAGTATTTATCACGATTGCAAATGAAAACTATTGTTATTACTGATTTATTTGATTTCAGCATCATGTACACCCGAGTGTGTTAATGGATTTTGTACTTCAGTCAACAATTGCACGTAGGAGTTTCTAAGTTTTCGATATTATTCACGCACATTTTTATATCGAAATTGAAGGTGTCTATCGGGTTGGAATGGTGCTATATGCGACATTCGTAAGATTAGTTTTTTTGTTGTTGTTGTAAATATATTCATTGAGATGTTTTGTTTTGTAAAATAGCTATCTGTACGTCACCGTGTATCAACGGACAATGTGTTCGTCCTGATGTTTGCAATTGCTCTGCCGGTTGGAATGGAACTGTTTGCGATCAACGTAACTTACGACTATTTGACTTTTAAATTCTAAGGAAAATCTCTATTTCAGCGATTTGCTCTTCGAAATGTCAACATGGATCAACTTGTATTGCTCCAAATACATGCAATTGTACGACTGGTTACAATGGAAGTATTTGTCAATATCGTATGTCATTGTCTCTTGCATCACTAATGCTTTTAATCAATCTTTGTTTCTTCAGCAATTTGTCTTTCGCCCTGTCAAAATGGTGGTACTTGTGTAAGTTCGATTTTTGGATTTTTTTTTGTCTCGTCTTCAAACAACTCGAAAGTTTGTCGTAGACGGCACCATCGAATTGTACATGCACGTCTTCGTACAAAGGTCCAACATGCACAGAACGTAAGTAGACTGAATCCAATTTGAAAACACTCATCAATTGAATTTATGTAGCTATTTGTACTTCACCTTGTTTGAATAACGGAACATGTTCAGCACCAAATACTTGTACATGTGCATCAGGTTGGAATGGTTCTGTCTGTCAAACAGCAATATGTTCGCCACAATGTGTAAACGGTGGCTATTGTGTATGTTTTTGACAATCGTTGTTTTCCGAGAAAAAACAATTTGATTCATTTAAAATAGAGTGCACCGAATAACTGTTCATGTTATACAATGGATTGGACGGGAGCAATTTGTGAAACACGTAAGATTATTTATTTTCAAAAATAGATCAACAAATGAATAGATACTTTCTTTTGTAGCTATATGTAATGTTCCTTGTGTGAACGGAGGAACTTGTGGGCCAACTCCACATCTATGGTACTGTTGGTTTTTAATCTAAAAACGATAAAACATAAACGTTTGATTTTAGTACCTGTCCACCACTTTGGACTGATCCACGATGTGGAACTCGTAAAATCTTCTTTTTCATGTCATTCAAATACGTATCTACATATTTTCCATTTTAGCTATCTGTTCACCAACTTGTCAAAATCTTGGCATTTGTATTGGTCTGTTCATATTCATATCTCTTGATTTCTATGCTAATTTTTTTTTCTTTGTTCAGGACCAAATCAATGTACTTGTCAACCTGGATACAATGGTAGTGTATGTCAATATCGTAAGTTGATATAATTTTAATTGAAAGAAAATGAGCAATGAAAGTTCTTAGCAATTTGTCAATCAACTTGTAATAATGGTGGTACATGTGTCGGACCTAATCTATGTGATTGTACGAATAATTGGTTTGGAGAGGTTTGTACTATTCCACGATGTAATCCCGTGTGTCTAAATGGCGGTAAATATTCGATTATTTCGACAAGAATCTATAAAATCACAATTGATAGGCGTTTGTGTAAGTCCAGGTGTTTGTGCTTGTCCAACAGCATCATGGACAGGAAGTCGTTGTACATCACGTATGTTGAATTTCTCAGATAGGCAATGCTTAGGTTTTTTTGTAATCAGCGGTATGCAGTCCGAATTGTCAGAATGGTGGTACATGTGTAGCTCCAAATACTTGTCAATGTAAGAAAATCAGATAAGATTTAATGCAATGAACGAACATTTTGTTCTAGGTGCGAGTGGTTATACAGGTTCTCTTTGTCAACAAGGTAATTCGGTTTTGTTTTGTAGAATAAAATCACGAAAATATGATTTCGATTTCTAGCGATATGTTTACCAAAAACAATTAATGATTCAATTAATTATGTTGCTCCATCCGGAGTTTGTTTGAATTCGGGCGTATGCAGTGCTCCGAATACATGTACTGTATGTATCATTTTAACGAACAAACTTTTTGATAGAATATATTTGGCTGATTTAGTGTACTTCACAATGGACAGGTACTTATTGTCAAACTCCAATTTGTGCTCCTTCATGTATAAATGGTGGCAATTGTACAAATCCTAATGTTTGTACTTGTAATACTGCTCTATGGACTGGCTCTTATTGTCAAACACGTATGTCATTTGAAATTTAGAGAATAATATGAATGCAATTTTATTGTTGTAGCTGTATGTACACCATCGTGTCAAAACTCAGGTACATGCACAAGTCCTGGAGTGTGCAATTGCGCATCATTATGGACAGGCACAAGATGTACAACACGTATGTGCAATTACATATCAACCAGAATCGAATATCTAGATTCTATTTTTCTATTCTGTATAGCTATCTGTCCATCAGGATGTTATAATGGTGGAAATTGTGTCAGTGCAAATACTTGCAATTGTGTTGGCGGATGGGCTGGATTCACATGTCAGACAGGTATGCCAAAACTTTATTCCAATAAATACACTCGTACAATTTCCTTAAAGCTACTTGTCCATCAGGATGCGTAAATGGTGCATGCAATTTTCCAAGCACCTGTACTTGTAATTATGCATGGACAGGCGCAGCTTGTAATTCATGTATGTATATCCTCTATATTTTCTTAATGAATAAATCTATTTTTTTTACTTTTACGTAGATTATTGTCCTTCGCCTTGTCAAAATGGTGGCACATGCACTGGACCTGCTAGTTGCACTTGTGCTGCATTGTATAGTGATCCAACGTGCAGTAGTAAGTGTAATGTATTGATTAGCAATAAAATACGAATGAAATATCGATTTTAGCATTGTGTTTCTATGGTAAAGATTATGTCAATTTAGTCAATGGAGGTCGTCGTGCTATTGAACAATTAAAAATCGGCGATCGAATTTGGTCGATGACAGACAATACAAATGAACTCATTCAAGATGAAATCATCATGATGATGCACGATGGACCAAATCAGCCAGGTCTTTTTTATACATTCGAAACCGAACAAGGATATCATTTGAGTTTAACTGAAACTCATACTCTGCCCGTTCTTGATTCCGATGACGACCAAATTAAATTTCTACGAGCTTCAAAAGTCACACAAAAACATCGTTTACTCATGTTTAATCAAACAATTCCCATTAAAACAATAACCTACAAACCATTGATTGGCTATTATTCACCTATAACTCTGTCTGGTTATTTATTTGTAAATAATATATCTGCATCATGTTTCTCCGATAGGTAATTCGATTAAATAAACAAACTAAGATTGACAAATGATTTTCTTGTTTAGTTATCAACTGTCACCAAAAGATATTCATGTTATTTTCACACCATTTCGTATTTATTATCGATTTACTCGATGGTTATATGGTGATCAATATAATCCATTTGAAACTAAACTTAAACATGGTCATCATCCAGTGTTAATCTTCTTAAAACGATATCAATCAATCATTCGAACATTTTATCATATTTTACAATTTGTTTCATACTGTTTTCAAAGAATTCTAATTGTAGACGTGTGTTTCTAAAATAAATTACGACAAAATCTAATTTATCATAAGAAAAATGTCAGTTGTTCATCATCGTCTTCTTCTTCTTATCCATTCGTTTAATTAAAAAAAAAGAACTGTACATTCGTGTGACAACATGATTAATGAGAACTTTTCTTTGAACTATCTGTGAATGAAAAGAATTCTTCGAAACATATAATGATACTCAGCAGGTGAACATTTATTTAATCGGTATAAAGAAATTATGACACAGACACTGTTGTGATTGTTGTTGTTTTCTTGTATGTAAAGCTTTCAATAAACATGTTTGACAAACGATATTCGACGGTGTCAATTCACATGTATGATAATATGGAATTTCTTCGTAGAAATTTATCGATTTATTTAACGAAGGCGATTGATTTGTTAGTGTAGTTAATGGTGTAATCGATTTGGATGTTGAAGATTCATCGATGATAATAGTTGGTTTCGTCGTTTGACAATAACGTTCTCGTAGTTTATGTTTAAATATGTAGATGCTCATGATCAATAGAAGAATAAGAAAAATAAAAGCAAGAATAATAAGAAAAATAATGAGTAAATTGTTTGTTGGTGAATGAAGATCAGACGAAGGTTTTAATTCAGGAAATTGAGGTGGTCGTGGTGGTGGACTTAGAAGATAACATGCTGAATGTTGACGACATAGATCGTAATTCGATGAAAGATTGAATGAATGTTGATTCATTATTTCATAGTGACTAATCTGAAATGAACAAACGAACGAACGAACGAAGAAAAGAGAGAGAGAGAGAGGGAGAGGCTAAAATACGTTTTTTTTCTTTTCTTTTCTCTCATATGTATGACGCCGTTCAACAAAAAAAAAACGAGAAGAGTGTGAGAATAATACTTCTCAAACTGATTCCACTTCTTTTTTGATGTGACGATAAGTGTTGACGAATGTAATGCATATTAATTCGAAGAGAAATGCTTTATGACTAACATAAAAGTTTATTTTGATCATACTAAACTTAACTAGTGTTTACACATATATATATATATCAATCGCATTTCTATAATTACTATTCTATCAGTCGACTAGACATACGAAAAAGAAAAGATAATCAAAGGGCAGAATACTCATTTGACTAGCGATGATTTGTTCATATAAAAATATTCATTGAACAGAAAATAAAAAGACGAGAGTAAAGAACTTCAAACT
>ERZ778020.1986-NODE-1986-length-15932-cov-3.742962_pt1 | contig 15932 bp, 21 predicted proteins | sample MGYA00375750_ERZ778020 | MGnify/ENA primary metagenome ERZ778020 (study PRJEB29350, sample SAMN05389818) | bioreactor metagenome | isolation source: Ammonium sulfate bioreactor | place: South Africa: University of Cape Town | collected 2014-03-17 ...
TTAAAAGAAAACATTTATTCATCTTTTCTTTTTTCTCATAGTTATCCTTAGGTGAAGTAACACTTGCACTACGTTTACTTCATTATAAAAATAGTCATGGTATGACCTATGACAATCACGCGTGTGACACACGAGTCGAACATGATCTCAATCGAGATGGTCGATGTGATACTGCGTTTCTGTTTTGTCTCGTTCGTTTACCATTTCAAAATCCACATAACTGTACATTAGGCGATTATTTTACTGGTGTAGTTGGGGCTGATGATATACATTTTATCAATATTGACGAACAATCACAAATCGATGTTCAACAACGTTCATCGGCATTAGTTTCAGTTTGGTATCAGCCAACAGTTTACTTTCGATTTAAATATCCGAAAGTAAAAATCGAACAAATTTTCTTTTTCTTTTGAAAATTATCAACATTTTTTCAGACGGGCATCGGCATGATAGTTGAAGTGTACGATGTCGATGATCTGCATAATCATACGATTCATGATTCGATCGATTTCTACGGTCGAACATTGCTCGATTTGAAAATCTCTCCATCGAAAGACGCAGCAAGCAAACAACGTGTCTATCTTCGAAGTTTATTCGGAAGTTACACGAATTTAACTATTGATTTATCAGTAAAAAAACATTTTCCTATTCGAAAACTTTGTTTTCTCTTCTCTTCTAGCTTTATTGTTCGGCAAATTATTATGGCAAAGATTGCGAAACATTTTGTCTGACAAATGAGCATCGCTACGATTGCGATTTAAATACAGGACAGAAGATTTGTAAACAAGGTTATTTCGGTGCCGAATGCCTCGACGGTAAATTTTCTACTCGAGAAACTTTTCAATGGAACCTGTTTTTTTAAAAAAGATGTTCGCGTTTGTGATGATCATTCGTGTTTGAACAATGGAACGTGTGTTGTCTATCTCGGAGGATATTTATGCCGATGTCAGACAGGTTTTAGTGGACGTTCATGTGAGATTTCTAATCAACGAGTTTTGAAATGTAATCAATTCAATTGTATTCATGGAAATTGTTCTAATGAAGGCAAATGCATTTGTCATGAAGGTTGGACATCCGATCAATGCAATCAAAGTACAAAATCTTTTCGTTTGGGAGAGAAAAAAAGCGAACTCGATTTGTCTTTTGAGGAATATCGGGGTGTGCTAGTCAGCCATGTTTGAATAATGCAACATGTGAAGCGTTAGTTGGGATTTATCCGGAATATACATATCGTTGTCATTGTCGAATTGGTTATTCGGGAAGAAATTGTGAGATCGGTAAGAGAAAAAGAAAACTAACAATTCGATGGTTTTTTTGTGTTTGATAAAGAAATGAGCAAACCGTGTGAACGAATTGCTTGTTTTCACGGTCGTTGTGTACAAACAAATATTTACAATGAAATCTGTGTTTGTCACGAAAATTGGACGGGCCATGATTGTTCACAAAGAGTTCATTTTCCGCCAAAAAATCCAATGAAAACTGAAGTTGATGATGATTATCTCAGTTGGTTAAATGCTAATTATGGAATGATTAAAGCACCTCCTCGATTTATTCTTCCAACAACAACAATCATTCAACCAGAATACAGTGAAATCATTCGAGTAGATCATGATTTTCAATTTACTTTTCAATATTTAGAATTTACATCATGTTCAAGTTCACCATGTCTACATAATTCAACGTGCATTGCTCGTTCGGAACAAACATTTCAATGCGTTTGTTCACCGGCATTTATCGGACTCTATTGTGAAATAGGTAATCCATTAATCCCTCATAAACTTTCCATGAGAATTGATGAATTTTTCTGTAGAAGTTCTAAATCTGTCTAATTTTCGTACGTATTCTGTTTTTAGTCATTAGTTTTCTACTTGTAGAACTCTCCTCGTTAGTAAGACAAAATAATCTTCCGCTTTTGTCTTTGTAGAACGTAATCCATGCGACAATTCACCTTGTCAACATCAAAGTATTTGTCTTCCGCAGCCTAATCAAACATTTCGATGTATTTGTCGAGCACATTATACAGGAAAATTCTGCGAATATCCTGGTAAGAAAATTGATTTGTTGACAATGATATAAAAGCCATATTTGTAGTTCCACTTGATCTTCCAACAATTTTCAAAAAATGTTCTCGTAATTGTCAAAATGGTGGCATTTGTCTAGTAAATAAAATCCGATCATTTGATGAAGTTTTTCTCTCTCTCGCTCTTTCCAGGTTGATGAATTTAACAAAGAGCAGTGCATTTGCAAAGCTTCTTTTACAGGATTATATTGTGAATTAACTAAGAAAACTTGTCTGAATAGTTCAGGTAACATATTAAGATCAACGAGTTGTCTGAATAAGTTTTGTTTTGATTTTAAAGATCCTCTGTGCACTGATGATCCATGTTTGTCATATCCGTGTCTATCGAATGGCACATGTCATTCGTTGAGTTCATCGAAAAACTATACATGCTCATGTCCAACTGATTACACAGGTAGACGATGCGAAACAACAACACATTTTCAACGAACAATTGCGAATATCAATTCGAAAATCGACCTCTGGCCATTAGCGGTCGTTTTCGGTTATGTATTTTCTCTTGCATTAGTTTTTATTATCATTTGGTTTATTTGGTAAAATTCGATAAATAATAAATCTTTCTTTTTCTCTTTATTTATTCGTTTAATCTAAGGTATGGCTTAACAATTCGTCCTCAAACAGTTCTAACCTATGGCGAAAATGTTAATGATCGTTATCAATTAAATCGTTTAAGTGTTAGTAATCCAATATTTTATACAAATCAAGAATATCATACACCCATAGCAAAGACATGGTCAACATCTCCAACAACAATATCGAATCTTGATCAATGGACACGAACAATAACTCATTAAGAAGAAAAAGATAATCATAATGCAAAAAAAAGAAGAGCAGAAAAGAGAAGAAAAAAAACTAAGAAAGAGAGACCTTTGTTGCTTTTTTTTTCTATGTATGCTTGATTGATGTTTTTCTTCCTCATTAGTACTATGTACAAGATAAAAAAGAAAAAAAAACCGAACAGCAATTGTTAAATAGATGAGTAACAAAGACGCGAGAGATAAGAACAAACGAATTATCATCACCAAAAATCGTCCTCTTCCGATTGTGGTTTGGCGTTCTGATTGGAATGTTTATTTGTTTGTTCGATATCTGATATTGTTGAACTAGCTTCCGAATATTCACGAATAATAGTGATAGGAGCTTTGCTTGTTGACGGAATAGCTGGCGGCGTTGATGATCGAGATTCTTCACTCTAGAGAAACAAGAAGACGTTGCCTTTATATTCGATTGTAATTAAAAAAACTCGAACCTTTTCAGTGTCAGGATTTTCGACAATATCATCGATAATCGATCCTGGTGAATTCGATCGAGCTGAATGTTTAACTAATAGAGAAAAAAAAAGAAAAAAATGATAATAATTTAAATTCGTGTGGGTGCGTGTGTTTAATCACCTAAATTTATCTGATTCGGTGGTGATGCTGTTCTTGTTAACGTTGAATAAACATCCGCTGAAAGGAACTTATTCATTCAAAAAAAAAGAAGAAGAAGAAAATTGTCGTATGCCTTACCGGATTGCTGTCGAAGAATACGTCGTTTCTCGCTACTACTATTACTATCACTACTCGGCGACGATGATGACAATGATAATTGTTGAGTTTGCATAACAATTGGCGTACGTATATCGGGATGTTCAAGTATATTCGGTACACTACCGCCGTTATTTTCATTATTAAATGCTTTTGTTGTCATTAGTAGACGTCGATGAATACGATCATCGGTTGTCGTTGGTTTTATTGTCACTTCCGGATGTTCAAATATACGATCCTGACTTTGAGAAAGATTTTTTTGCCGATTATTGATGCCATTTTTTGTTGTTAATAAACTTCTAAAATGAAAATAAACAAACAAACAAATCAAACTAATAATTATCAATTAAACAAAACGGAAATCAAATCAGACTTGTAGAAAATCATAGATTACCATCGGTTTTTCTTATGTCAAATTAACTTACTCAGGTAAATTAATTAATGGTTGATCTTTATTCCAATTAAATTTCTGCGTATGTGAACTTATATCTTGTAATGATGTTGACGATGGCATATTATTTGCTGTTGTATTTTGAGTTTGTGTACTGAATTTCACACTTGGCATGCGTTTCACTGATGAATAATCGATATCTGTTAACAAAGAAACAACTGAAGATAATAAAAGACAAACTGCGTTTTTTTTTTGAAAAAAAACATGTAAAACACTAGTATTCCTAATGACAAGAGAAACTAGTCGAATATTTTTCTTTGTTTCTATGAATAAATCAACTCGGTGTAGTGTTTTTTTTATTTAATTTATTGGCGGATGATGCTCATGCATATATTACGACTATTTGAAAGTATCTCATTGTAATAGAGCGAAAGAGAGAGAGAGAGAGAGAGAAAAAGAAAAGGTTATTTACACATTTGGATGTCACTGCATCTCTGGTCTGATGTATATCTCTTGAGAGAAAAAAAAGCTCAAATGAATAAGTTATGTTCCTTCTTCGCATAGAATGTCTATCATTGACAATTCCTTCTTCTTCTTCTTCTTCTTCTTCTTTTTTTCAGAGACTCTTGTGAAGATGACTTTCTTCGATGGTTTTGACGAGACAAAAAAAGAAAACTAGTGACAGTAATCGTCTTCTATCTAACATCATAGGAAGATAAAAAGTCTGTTTAAGAGAATATATGTGCTCGACTATCGAATGATGACACACACAAAGACGAAGAAGAGAAGAAAAAAAATAGAAAACGTTCTCGTTAGTTGTAAATAAGAGAGTGGAACAATTCTCCTCTTCTGCTTTGAAAACTATTTAAAAAATGATATTTTGTACCTACGAAATCGCTCAAAAAAATGCGAGGCATTTCTTGTCTTTATTGATTGACTAAAAATATCCGAGAAAAATCCTGTTGATCTATAAATATTCTAGATTTTTTTTCTTCTTTCGCTTCTCTCAAGACAATCACAAACAAGAAAAGAGTCAAAAAAAGATTTCTAATAAACGTTTTTCTATATTTTTTTATTTTCGCGAACGTATAAAAAGACAAAATGATCATCCGAGACAAGCTATTCACTTCCGCAATCAAGAGAAAAAAAGAAAAAGACCAGTTAGATTTCACTTGCCGTCGAGATTTAGAAATCTCTGAATCGATCGATCGAATACCTTCAGGCAAAATAGATTCCTCTCTCTCTCTCTTTGCTGTTAATAACTGCAAGAAGAAAACTTATATTCAACAAGATTAAATCTTTGTCAATAAGTTCGGTCTAATATCTATTTTTGTTCGATGTTTATGTGTGTTTGTTTTCCTTTCATTTCGAATTTATCGATAAAAAGACTGTTTAGAAGACGAAGAAAAAAGGTCTTCTTGACGTCAACGGAAGTATGCCGAAGATTTTAATTGAATTATTCAAGCAAAGAGATTCTTCGACAGGAAATCGGGCATCAAATGAGGTTACTTTTGATATAGAAACATGTTTAGAAAGAGTAACTTACTGGACTGTTTTTTCTTTTCAAAGAATCATGAGACGAAAATAAATATTAATATACGAAAGTCATTCATTGAATAAGATAGAATGTATAGACGAAACGCACTCTATTTAAGAAAAATCGAACGTTTCTCTCGGCGTTCTCTTTCTCGATGTGTTTTTATCAAGAAAAGAAGAAAAGAAAGAGAGAGAGAGAAAAGAACTACTGATGTGTCTTTCTTTTTCTCTCTTTTGCAATTCTGCTGCTTTCTTCTTGTTAAAAAAGAATGAGGAAATATAAATCTAACTTGTTAATTTCTAAAAAAGACGAAAGGTCATTACACAAGCTCTGATTTCAAACAAGTTGATTACTATTTCTATTTCTTTTCTCTCTTCTCTCTTTCACGTACATTCAATGCGTGCAGCTATGCGGGTATCAGACAAAGAAACGAGATAAATACATAGTTTAGTTTTTTTTTTCGACACCTACGACATACCAAACGAAAAAAAAAAACGAAGAAAAATTGTTAACAATGAAGAAGAAAAAAAGAAACGAACTCAATGATCATGATTAGCAGAACTAATACAGCTGTCAATTACAGCGTGTTATTTACTTCGTTTTTCTTCTTTCTTTCTATTCATTTAGTTTTTAAGAGTCTTGCTTTCTCTTTTTCTTCTTCACTCGTTTGCTTTTCTTCTTTTCTATTGATAAAAATGAATGAACGCAAAATAATATTAAATAAAAAAAAAACCGCTCGAGTTTTTTAATTGCGTTGCAGTTCTCCTACCTGTAGGTGGGATGTTATTCGTGTACGATGACTTGGTCAAAACACGGTGTTGATAATCACGATAGCTTTGTTCAACTTTCTATTCAACGATGAAGAAGAAAAGAAAAAAAAGTGCAGAAAAGATATTTTTAGAAAGCTAAAGAAAAAGAACACGTTGACTAACATCAGCTTCACGATCAAGTTCAAGCATTCGTAATTTAGCATCTTCGATAAATTGATTATAATTTGATGAATTCGAATGGCGACTTTGATTTAATTGAATATCACTGGCGGATTTCATAACTCGCGAGAGATAATCACCGCCAGCATTACTCGAAAACCGACCATTATAACTAATTAAAAGCAAGCACAACACAATATTTGTCTTTCTAAGAAATTAAATTTCTATTTACTAAGGCTCGGGTTCATTCGAGGATTGTAATAGAGCGATTTGAGTTTTTAAATCGACTAATTCATCGTTGACTACTTTCTGTCCGACAGCTTGATTATCCAAGACACTTTTCAATTCTCTTGTTATCGATTTCTATAAACACAAAAAAGCAAAGATCTTTTTCTTTTGTCGGTTCTGTTTTTCATTAGTTTACAGAATAAGCAGATCGTTCTCTCGGCGTTGAACTACTACTGCTGCTTTCACGTCGTCCTTTCAAAACAAAAAAAAGCAGATTAATTGAAATTTCAAATGCTTTTTCTCTTTGATTGCACTTGTTCGATTGTTCATTTGAGATTTTAATATCGCATTTTCCTCTCGAATTGATTGATAATCAACAGCCTAAATCATCATTATTTTTATCACGTTTTTCTTTTTTTTCTATATTTAAAACTACTTGTTTTGTTCTTTCACGTAGAATATCATTTTCATTCTCAAGAATTTTCTTTTCACTTTGTAAACGATGAATTGTCGTCTAAAAAAAGAAAAAGAAATATTTTCATTAAATTTTGCTCTTTGTTTTAATTGTCTACATCTGCTTCAGCATAGTGTTTTCGTAATGATGCCACTTCAGCTTTAGCTTGTTCAGCAAGAAGACGTTCTTCACTCAAACGTCGTGCTTCTTCTGAAAACAGAAACAGTTTTTTGCTCAAGATCAATTCGTTCATCGGTTTCACCTTGATTTCTCATTTCGATTAATTGAAGATTCTTATCTCGTTCGGTGAATTGTTGTTCGATTTCGAATCGTAATCTAAATACAAATCGATTCAACGAAACAAACGACAACGATTATTCACTTGTTTAATTTCGATTGAACTTGTTGATCAACATGTAATTCAGTGTTTGATAAAACTACTTCGCGTTTTCGAAAATCATCTTCCAAACGTTTGAGACGATCTGTTTCCAAAGTTAACGCCCTGCAAATGAAAACAATCGAACAGATTTTTATCGTTTTGTTGTTCTTTATCTTTTGTTATGAGTCAATAAATATCACAGTTCTTAGTCGATGTAAATTTAGCCGCTTACCGTTCACGTAGTTCGAGATTACGTTGACTTTCTGTTTCTCGAAGTTTCATCGATTTGAGCTCGTCGAGAAATGTTTGTCTTTGATTGAATAAGTCTCGTCGTTCGTTCTAAACAAAAGACAAGCCGGTGAATTTGATTTTTATGATCGTATTCGAGTTTTATACATCGAGTTCCGCTTTGAAACGGTCGCCTATGCGCATTTCTTTTTCATTGAGAGTTTCATGTTTCGATTTGTAGAGCGTTTCGAGCTAAAATAAACAATTTTCCAAGATCAATTCCGAGAATTTTTCTGCACAAACTTCTTTTCGAAGTGATTGTAGTTCTTGTTGACATTTTTGTCGTTCTTCATCTCGAATTTTTTTAATTTCATTTTCTCGAAATTGATCCATCTAATTTAGAGAAAAACAAACAAATATGATTTGTTTTTGACTTCGAATGCGATCGATACTTGTTGTTGAAGATTTTCTTTCGTTCGTAGTTCGATATTCTTCTGAAATAATAATAATTTCTCTTCAGTTGAGAGATTATGCATCGAGGTCAGATCGTCACGACGATCGGTGTACATTGCATCGAGATTGTTGAGTTTTTCATCTGAAAAACAATTTGAAATTCGGACGAATTTGGATCAAATAGAAACAAAGACGAACCAAGAGTTGAGCCAGCGATTGAACCAGCCCAATAATCTTGAGATGTTTGAGTTGCAATACTGTGAGAAGAACCTGGCAACCAGGAAGCGATACAAGTCAGCATAGACATGAGTAAACTTGCATGACCGTGAATTTCAGCGTTCGATTTCTGAATATTTCGAAGAAAGAAATAGAAAACAAACGTTCGAAAATTGAAAATTTTACGATTTTCTTGTAGAAAGTTGATTCAGTTGAAATATTTAACAATCGAAGAATTTCTTCATCAGACATGATCTAAAATCGAATGACAACGTTTTCAAATTTCTCAATTGTATTTATCTACTCGATGATCGTGAATATTTGCTTCAGGAATGAATACACTTGATGTATATTCATATTTCTGCTGTTGAAAATAGTCAACAATGAGCGCATTCAATGCACGAACGAGAAGCGTTGGTTGTGTTGTCGACGATGAAAAACGTATTTGATCGTCAATACCCCCGCGTAGCTCTTGAATCAACCGACCACGTAAATGCGACTAGAAGTTCAGTATTTCAAAAGAAAAGACTCCTTTTTTCTTCTTCTTTACTTTGACATTGTCAACAACGCCTTTGGATTTCATGAGATCGAATAATTTTATTCGTAGATCTCGACTATTGAGACCATTTTGCTCCATGGTTGTTGTCGCCATGATTAGAAAAGAATGGATTAGATTAAATTGAAACCACAAATGGCAACCATATTCTTCGCGTTGCCTATCACGATGACTCTACGACAGAATGAATCGATTCTCTCGATTGGCTTAGCATTTAAACCAATCGAACGATCGAATCAGAAGAGAAAAACAACAACAACAAGGACTTCTATCGATTTAGGAGTCAAATTTTCCATATCTCGTCGCTGGTTGTTTATCTTCAAATGACGACGATTGTGAATGAGATCTCTCTCTCGTTGTTTTCCTTCGAATCAACATTGTCGGCTTATTTTTAAACGATTCAATATGAATTCTAGTCGTATTCCGTTATATCGTGTTCAAGGTACACATTACCAATGTGCACAACAGATCGGTTCGTTGACACGTGAAGCTATTCGTCATCGAATTGCCGATGATTTTGCTTATTTATCACCGTTATTCGCTTTTGTTCAATCGGATTATGGACTTAAGCTACATCGAGATTTTATTGAAGCCATTCGAAAATATTATCCGTGGTATTGGGATGAAATTCGTGGCCTAGCCGACGGGTCAGAAATTCCGATCGAACAATTGCTTGTGCTGAATTTTCTCAATGAAACACGTACAGCTTATCGTTTATTAGAAGAAAAAAAGAAAGATCAAGAACCAGAAAATGAAACTGGTGAAAAAGGTTGTACGACAGTTCTGATCAATCGAACCGATACGAAAACTTTATCGTTACTGCATAATGAAGATCATTCGAGTTCGCTGTTCATGACTGGATATTTAGTTGAAGCTGATATTCAATCAAGTCCATACGAAAACAATCAACGACAGAGTCCTGACGAAAAGTTCATTGCTTATTGTTATGCTGGAGCGATTCCAGGCAATGCATTCGGCGTTAATGTGCATGGTTTTGCTTGTTCATTGAACGGTCTCTATCCAAATTTTATAGCTCATGGCCGTTTACCTCGACAGATCGTTAATCGAGCTTTGCTTTCAGCTAAGAATGAAGATGATCTCGACAATATTTTATATTCATCACCGGTTGCCTATGGTTTTTCAGTGAACGGAGGTTTTTTTACTCAACCAAATCATTTATTCAACTATGAATTGGGTCCAAATCTTAAACTTGAAAACGAAAACTATCTGAGTAAATGTTGGATCGTAGCAAAAGAAAATATTCAAGATATTCAAGCCGATTTCGAAGTCATGAAAAACTATTTCGTTCATTACAATCACTACGAACGTTTAGCTGATGTTATCGTTCAACAGAAAGCTCTCGAATCGACCTATAGTCGATGGCAACGCGGCCAAGAATTAGGCGAAATATCGACAATTCAAGATGCAATATGTTTATTAGGCGATAATCAAAATGAAGCTTTTCCTATATTTCGCGTGCCGAACGCTACTGACAGCAATTCAGTTACATTATGTACGGTTCATATAAATTTTCTAACATCAGAATTATCGATCTATCAATGTAATCCAAAGGAAAACAATCAGCCGAGTCTTATTTATAATCTAGGTGATTTGTTTCAATAGAAAACAAAATAGAAATCTATATTCTAATCTTGTTTTTATGTTTTGATGTGATATAAAAGCACATTTGAATTCGATCTTCTTCTTCTTCTTTTCTTTCTTTTTTTTTATTCTAATCGATTTCTTACTACGCGGAAAAAAATAAAAGAACCAGAGAAATATATCTTCATCAATGTCAAATCATATGAGAACAAGTCGCACCTGTCTGCATTTCTAAACGAATATCTTGCGAATTGTCATAAATCAATCCCAAGATATATGCGTAGTTCATCGAATAAGAAAACAACAACAACAACAACATAACTACCAACTTTGCCTTTTTCTCGTTCTTATTCTCTTAATTTAATTCGACAGATTCTGTTTCCACCGGATATCCTCGAGCAAGTAGACAGATATCCATTTAAAAGGCACGGTTTGTTCGACTTCTCATGAGAATTGTCTTTCAAAGAACATCATGTGGCATGACGCCATTCGGTACGCACTTCTTCGAGTCTTCTATCCATGTTTAATGATCTTCGGCACAATTGGCAATATTCTCTGTTTGAAAATACTCCTACGAAAACGTTTTCGTCGTCAATCAACTTGCCAATATCTTTCCATATTAGCTGTTATCGATATTCTGTTTATTTACTTACGTTCAGCAAGACATTTCTATCAACAATTCTATAAAATCGATCCACGTAATACATCATTATGGATGTGTCGAACGTTGATATTTATTTCATCGACATTGTCACATATTGCATCATGGATACTTGTCGTTGTTAGTTTTGATCGATATTTAATTGTGAAAAATCGTCTGTCATATAGAAATGCTGGTTGGCGAGTTATTAAATCGACTTGTTGTCTTATTTGTATTGTTTGTCTTGTTAATTCACATTATTTTTATATTCTAGGTAAAAATATTCGTTCTTTGTTTTCTTCTTTCTCAGCAAAAACAAAAAATTGTTCTTTCAGGTATAAACAAGAAATTTCGTCTTCCTCTGCATCCTTTCGACAAAAATCATTCGAACGAAACTTATCACATCATAATTCGTTTCGTTTGCATTGCTCGTACAGAATTCGACGTATTCTTTCGTTATTACATTCCCATCTTTGATCTTCTTTTCGTTGCTATCATTCCATGTTTACTAATGATATTCACGAATTTCGGCATCATTCGCACGACTATGCGTTCGAGTATGCTCTGTCAATCGACACGCAAACAAAAACGAAACAATCGTTTGACAATCATGTTATTATCGGTGATAATAGCATTTATTTTTCTAACATGCCCATCAGTAATCTATATTTGCCTTAATCGTTTATTACAGCCGACAGCATTTTCCGATAAGAAATTAGTTCTACGTGATCTATTCGAATTGCTTTGGTATACGAAACATTCATTGAATTTTCTTTTGTATACATTAAGTGGCCAAGATTTTCGTCGTGAATTTCGGAAATTGATTTCCTGTTCGAAACGTTCGACAGCCAACAATAGTTCATTTCGAAGTCGACGACAACGTGACGATGACAATTGGGCGTCAATGGATTCGTCTATGTCGACATATCATGTGCAAGCTGTTCGAACACATTTACATAAAACAAAACGAAAACAACATTTGTATACGACCGATCCGTTTCTATTGTCGAACGGGCGTTTAGTTTTCGACGATGGTGACAGTAGTATTGTTGATGGAGCATTTTTAACACCGAATAATTGATAGTTGTTTTCTTTTTCTTGTTGAACGATATTTTTAGTTTTTGATTTAATAAGGAAATTGAATTAAAGATCGACTTTTTCTTGACGTATGTCCGTTGAAATCAAATAAATAAATATGATCTTGTTCGGTTTTTATTTTTATCTTATCAATTGGTTTTGTTTTTAATTCGATATGAGGTACGTCTATGATTTTTACCTTTAAATTAATTATAAATACCGTCAGAGTAGATTGTTGCTGAACAATAGTCAAATGTAACGCCCTCAAATCTTATTTCTACGAATCAGTGTTTTTTTTCGTATTTATTCAGAAATCGATACAATTGTGAATAGGATTGAATTCGTAAAAATAAACTTTTAATAGCGTCCATGCGACTCAATTTTGACTTCAGTATCAGGCAAAGTATTTCTGCCTTCCATTTCATGTTCTTCAGGTCGATAGGGTCGATTTTCATTCGGATATTTTCGTTGAACTTCTTGTTCAACAACTCGATAAGTTCGATTGTCGGTTGGATATTTTCGTTGAATTTCCTGTTCATGAATTTGATAGGTTCGATTGTCTCGTTGTTGAAAAGGATTTTCAATCGATCCTCGTACTGGATTAACGTATTTTTCATGCACATCATGCTCATCTGGTTTGGAAAATCGTTGTTCGACCACTCGTCGTACTGGACTATTCGTTGATTCGATTATTCCCGGTCGAACGATTTCTCGTTTCGTATTTGTTACGACATTTCTCTTGTCAACGACGCGTCGACTAGGAAATTCATTTGATAAACGTGTTTTTTTAATTGTATTCGTAAATGTTCGATTGTTATCATCCGACGATGATCTTCGATTTGTTTGAACAACTGTACGAGTCATTTGTTTTTGTTCTTGACATGAACGTAGACCGTCGGCAAAGCCAGCTGCATAACCTTCGTCAAATTTTTGATCTTTTGATGAATTCAACATGATGACAACAACAAAAATTAAATAAATAAAAAAAAAATCGAACAAAAAACTTTTAGTTTTCAAATAAATGAATTTTAGCGCTTGTTTTTGTTTGCTCTTCAACTCTCATTAGAATCGAGAATTCTCATTTCTCAATTACTTAAGAATAAATATAGTAAAAGGGGAAAGAAACACTAATAGAAATGCGTACTTAATGCTCAGAAAAATGAGATGATTTGTTTCATATTGAAATTCATTCTGTTTTATTTCTACTAATGGATACAAACGATTCACAAGCAATGGCTGTCGGTCTTGGAGCGGGTCTCGGAGGTTTTATTGGTGCAGTAAGAATTGTAGAATCTTTAAAAAGGCAAAAGCAGCCTGAACTATCTTTTAGATTGCTCTCGGATGTGTTCTATGGCATTGTTTCTGTGGATCGTAAGTTCGATTGAGAAATTAGGATCTGTTCACTATTTTTCCGTTTTTTAGTTGGTGTGAGAAGAAAAAATCTGTGCCAAATATTCAACCGAAAGGACATTCGATTGGCTGACAAATGTTTCGATTTGAAAATCAGCGCGTTCTTGTTTTTTTTTCTCGTCTCCTATTGAACACAAAAATGCTTTCGAATATTTGTCTTTTCTTTGTTTGTATTTTTTCATCGGTGAATTCAATAAATTTTCTCGGTGGTTTCTTGACTTATCAAAATACACAAGAAACGAGAACAAATTCGACTTTTCTCCGTATTCAAATACGTTTTCAAATTGAGAATAAACATTTTCATTGTACAAATAATCGAATTCGTCTTCTCGACGAACCGAATTATATTCAATGTTTTAGTAATCAATCGAATAAAGCTTGTCGAGATTTTCATCAGGAACTTTCGGGTCACTGTCAAATCGAAAATGAACTTAATCAATATTTAATCATCGAACGACAGTTTTTATTAGATGTTGAATATTCAAAATCAATCAGTTTGTTTTACGTACGAAAAATCGATTTGAAAACTTTATTGAAAACAAAGCCTTTTGTCTTTAGAAGAAATGTTGTCTAATGAATACGACGCATGAATATTTTCATTTGAATCTTTCGATCGACATGAATTCGCTTCGAAAGAATTCATCACCGTATCCTTATCTGCCTGCAGCGTATTACGTAGCTTTTAATCGATCGAAATCGATTCCAATCTTTATTTTCGATGTCGATGGTAGAATTGAAAATTTTTGAGAATATTTTTCTTTTGATTCAAAACAAATAGGTGATGAAATTCTATGTGAAAATTTCGATCAGATTTTGAACGTTGTTGTGAATAGGAAATGTGAGATTAATTATAAAATCGATCGATATGGAATGCAATTCGGTCGATTTTGGGTAATGGATCGTTTTCAAAATCAAATCTTATCACGTTCGTTGATTAATCTCGAAATTTATGTTCTTGAAAATACACTTTGTTCGAATCCAACTGAATTATTATTATTCACAGCTAATCAGACAACTCAGCAACTCTACGAAACAATTGAAATTCTAGTTGAATTACGACCGAATTGTCAATTAATTAAATTCGAGGAACAGAAAATCATTGAAATCACATCTTTATGCACAAGAATTTCATCAAAAAATTTGACAACACTCGGCATTCAAGTTCAATTCCAATGCCGTTTGAATCTATGTGGTTTGAAACATTTTTGTTTTGTCGGAGAAATGGGCTTTAAACTTCCATCAACAAATGTTCATTGCGTGACAATCAATGTCACCGATTCAAGTTCGTCTGTCTTTTCGAATTGTTTATCTTCACCGGTTTTTTTTCTTTCAAAAGATCTCGAATGTACTCGTGCTGCAAATGCACATGATTTCGGCGTAACAGTCTTTCGAAGTCCTTCTCCTTCTTCTTCTTTACCACCACTACCACCATCGACATCATCATCGAAGTATTGGGTTTTATTCGCTTATGCAATATTTCTGCTCGCAGGACTTATAATCTACTGTGGTTGTGCACAAATGTTAAGATTATATTATCGACGTTCAATACCAATTTCTATTGATACACGTCGATCGACATCAGTTTCTATTGATGGACGTCGATCAATGAAATTAACCGAACCATTACTACCTAACAATGAGGACATACCAGTGAAGAAACAAAGAAAAAGATCGCAATATCTACGTTTAGGATCAGTTGATAATCCGAAAAAGAAAGACTATCGATTGAGTTTCAAAGATTTTAATCAATAAAAATTAATCCTCTACGAAATCTTTTGTTTTAAAACGTCGACTGTAGCGTTTATCGCCGACTTTCACCAATCGAGTGGCAGTATAATCTCTCTCTCTCTCGGTATTTTATCGATCCTAACCGCAAATAAATCTATTTCAATCTCTCGTCCTTTTCTTTTTAAACATCTTGATCCTGTGTCTTTTTCAATTAGAGTCAAATAGGTTTCTTTTTCTTCGTTCGTTTGCTTAGAAAATAATAGTTTCATCCTTGAAATTAGTTCTTGTCGATAGTAAAAGGTAAATTCTATTTGTCGTGTAAGAGATATGTGTGGAAAGGCGTGCATCTTACGTCTTCGTCAGCTAGAAGTATTTTCCCATGAAAGAAATAATTTTACATTTTCTTTCTCTTTCTTCTTTTCTTTCCTGTTGCACCACATTTTTTTTTCTCATCAAACATTTGAAGCAGAAGAACGACTCGTCAGTCAGTTAGAAAAG